>Ga0209269_1000047_pt1 | contig 242453 bp, 266 predicted proteins | sample MTBAKMMethaMetaG_FD_187455 | JGI IMG/M metagenome (GOLD analysis project Ga0209269, IMG submission 187455) | Enrichment culture microbial communities from Arthur Kill intertidal strait, New Jersey, USA, that are MTBE-degrading - MTBE-AKM (Arthur... | ecosystem: Environmental > Aquatic > Marine...
TCACCGGCCGTATCGAGCGCGGCATCATCAAGGTCGGCGAAGAAGTTGAAATCGTCGGCATCAAGCCCACCGTCAAGACCACCTGCACCGGCGTCGAAATGTTCCGCAAACTGCTGGACCAGGGCCAGGCCGGTGACAACGTCGGCGTACTGCTGCGCGGCACCAAGCGCGAAGAAGTCGAGCGTGGCCAAGTGTTGGCCAAGCCCGGCTCCATCACCCCCCACACCAAGTTCAACGCCGAAATCTACGTGTTGAGCAAGGACGAAGGCGGCCGCCACACCCCGTTCTTCAACGGCTACCGTCCCCAGTTCTACTTCCGGACCACCGACGTGACCGGTTCCGTGGAACTGCCGGCCGGCACCGAAATGGTGATGCCTGGCGACAACGTCGCCATCGCCGTGAGCCTGATCGCACCGATCGCCATGGAAGAAGGCCTGCGCTTCGCCATCCGCGAAGGCGGTCGTACCGTGGGCGCCGGCGTGGTGTCCAAGGTTATTGAGTAATTACCGTTAACGCGGCGGGGCAACCCGCCGCCTCGTTCTTTGGGAAAAGCTATGCAAAGCCAAAAAATTCGCATCCGTCTGAAGGCCTTCGACTATCGCCTGATCGATCAGTCCGCTCTGGAAATCGTCGAAACCGCCAAGCGTACCGGCGCTGTGGTCAAGGGCCCGGTTCCCCTTCCCACCCGCATCGAGCGTTTCGATATCCTGCGTTCCCCCCACGTCAACAAGACCTCCCGGGACCAGCTGGAAATCCGTACCCACCTTCGCCTGATGGACATCATCGACCCCACCGACAAGACCGTGGATGCTCTGATGAAGCTGGATCTTCCCGCAGGTGTAGACGTAGAGATCAAACTGTAATAGAATCTCGCACTTTTCCGAGTGGCGGGCTCTGGCCCGCCACTTGATTTAAACATTGCCGGTCAATCGTAACCGGCCCTGGTAAAAGGAAAGAACGATGAGTATCGGACTTGTCGGTCGCAAGATTGGCATGACCCGCATTTTCACCGAGGACGGCGCGTCCGTACCGGTGACCGTGCTGGAAATGGCAGCCAATCGCGTGGCCCAAATCAAGACCCCCGAGACCGACGGTTATTCCGCCGTGCAGCTCGCCTACGGCTCCCGCCGTGCCTCCCGTGTTACCAAGCCCCTTGCTGGTCATTTCGCCAAAGTTGGCGTTGAAGCCGCTGCTGGCCTGAAGGAATTCCGCCTCGACAACACCGGTGACTATCAGTCCGGTCAGGCTGTCGGCGTGGAGATTTTCCAGGTGGGTCAGCTGGTGGATATCACCGGCACCTCCAAGGGTAAGGGTTTTGCGGGTGTTATCAAACGCCACAACTTCAGCTCCAACCGTGCCAGCCATGGTAACTCCGTGACCACCCGCGCCCCCGGCTCCATCGGTATGGCCCAGGACCCTGGTCGTGTGTTCCCCGGTAAGCGCATGGCCGGTCACCTGGGTGACGTCAAGAGCACCATGCAGAACCTGGAGATCGTGCGTATCGACGCTGAGCGTCAGCTGCTGCTGGTCAAGGGTGCCGTCCCTGGCGCCAAGGGCGGTGATGTCGTGATCCGCGCAAGCGTGAAGGCAGGTGCATGATGGAACTGAAACTGATCAACGATAAAGGCGAAGCCGCCTCCACCGTGGCGGTGTCCGATACTCTGTTCGGCCGCGAATTCAACGAAGCCCTGGTGCACCAGCTGGTCACCGCCTTCCAGGCCAATGCCCGCGCCGGCAACCGCGCCCAGAAGGACCGCTCCGAAGTGGCCCATACCACCCACAAGCCCTGGCGCCAGAAGGGTACCGGCCGTGCCCGTTCCGGTATGTCCTCCAGCCCCCTGTGGCGTGGCGGTGGTAAGACCTTCCCCAACAGCCCGGAAGAGAACTTCAGCCAGAAAGTGAACAAGAAGATGTTCCGCGCCGGCATGTGCTCGATTCTGTCCGAGCTGGCCCGTCAAGGCCGTCTGTCCGTGATCGAGAACATCAAGCTCGACGCGCCCAAGACCAAGCAGCTGGCCGAGAAGCTCAAGGGCATGGGGCTCAAGGACGTGCTGATCGTCACTGACGAGATGGACGACAACCTGTACCTCTCCGCGCGCAACCTGGCCGATGTGCTGGTGGTTGAGCCGCACTACGCTGACCCCGTCAGCCTGGTGCACTTCTCCAGCGTTCTGGTGACCCGCGAAGCGGTCAAGAAATTCGAGGAGTGGCTGGCATGACGACTGCGAAATTTGCTGAAGAGCGCCTGATGAAGGTTCTGCTTGCCCCGGTGATCTCCGAAAAGAGCACCATGGTGGCCGACAAGAACGAGCAGGTGGCTTTCAAAGTGGTGTCCGATGCGACCAAGCCGGAAATTAAGGCGGCAGTGGAGCTGCTGTTCAAGGTCCAGGTGGACAAGGTGTCCGTTTCCGTGGTTAAGGGTAAGTCCAAGCGCGCCGGCCGTATCATGGGTCGCCGCAAGGATTGGAAAAAGGCCTATGTGTGCCTGAAGCCCGGCCAGGAAATCAGCTTCGCGGCTGGCGAGTAAGGAGAACATATAATGCCAATCGTTAAAGTCAAACCCACGTCCGCCGGCCGCCGTGCCCTGGTCAAGGTGGTGACGCCCGGTCTGCACAAGGGTGCTCCCTACGCGCCGCTGGTCGAGAGTCAAAGCAAGAACGCCGGCCGTAACGTCCATGGTCGCATCACCGTTCGCCATCAGGGCGGTGGTCACAAGCAGCACTACCGCGTGATCGACTTCGTGCGCGCCAAGGACGGCGTCACCGCCAAGGTCGAGCGTATCGAATACGATCCGAACCGCACTGCGCATATCGCCCTGCTGGTGTACGCCGATGGCGAGCGCCGCTACATCATCGCCCCCAAGGGCGTGACGGTGGGTATGCAGTTGGTGAGCGGTTCTGAGGCGCCGATCAAGGTCGGCAACACGCTGCCCCTGCGCAATATCCCGGTGGGTACCACCATCCACTGCATCGAGATGAAGCCTGGTAAGGGCGCCCAGTTGGCCCGCTCCGCCGGTACTTCCGTGCAGCTGCTGGCCCGCGAAGGCATCTATGCCCAGCTTCGCCTGCGTTCCGGTGAAATCCGCAAGGTGCACATCGATTGCCGCGCCACCATCGGTGAAGTCGGCAACTCCGAGCACAACCTGCGCTCCATCGGCAAGGCCGGCGCCAACCGCTGGCGCGGTATCCGCCCGACGGTCCGCGGCGTGGTTATGAACCCGGTGGATCACCCGCACGGTGGTGGTGAAGGCAAGACCGCCGCTGGCCGTCATCCGGTGAGCCCGTGGGGTACCCCGACCAAGGGCTACCGCACCCGTCGCAACAAGCGGACTGCGAACATGATCGTTCGCCGTCGTTACGGTAAATAAGAGGTAAGCTATGGCACGTTCCATTAAAAAGGGCCCCTTCGTAGACGGTCACCTTCTGAAGAAGGTCGATGCCGCCCGCGCCACCAACGACAAGCGTCCGATCAAGACCTGGTCCCGTCGTTCCACGGTGCTTCCCGACTTCGTCGGTCTGACCATCGCCGTGCACAACGGCAAGCAGCATGTTCCCGTGTACGTGAGCGAGAACATGGTCGGCCACAAGCTGGGTGAGTTCTCGCTGACGCGTACCTTCAAGGGTCACGCGGCGGACAAGAAAGCCAAGAGATAAGGAGACGGATGATGCAAGTGTCTGCAATTTTGCGCGGCGTGCGCCTGTCGGCCCAAAAGGGCCGCCTGGTGGCCGACCAGATCCGTGGCCTTCCGGTGGATAAGGCGCTGAACGTTCTCGCCTTCAGCCCCAAGAAGGGTGCAGTGATCATCAAGAAGGTGCTGAATTCTGCCATCGCCAACGCGGAGCATAACGAGGGTGCCGATATCGACGAGCTGAAGGTCAAGACCATCCACGTCGACGAGGGCTCCACGCTGAAGCGTTTCCGTGCCCGCGCCAAGGGCCGCGGCGCCCGGATTCTGAAACCGACCTGCCACATCACCGTGGTTGTTGGCGACTAAAGGAAGAGAACATGGGTCAGAAAATCAATCCGATTGGCTTCCGCCTGGGCGTTCTGCGCAACTGGGCTTCCAAGTGGTACGCCAACAGCAAGAACTTCGCCGGGATGCTGAACGACGACATCAAGGTGCGTAGCTATCTGAAGAAGAAGCTCGCCCACGCCGCCGTCAGCCGCATCGAGATCGAGCGTCCCGCGCGCAACGCCCGTATTACCATTCACAGTGCCCGTCCCGGCATCGTGATCGGCAAGAAGGGTGAAGATATCGAGGTGCTCAAGCGCGACCTGCAGAAGATGATGGGCATTCCGGTGCACGTCAACATCGAGGAAGTGCGCAAGCCCGAACTGGACGCCACGCTGATTGCCGAAAACATCGCCAGCCAGCTGGAAAAGCGTGTGATGTTCCGCCGCGCCATGAAGCGCGCCATGCAGAACACCATGCGTCTGGGTGCCCAGGGCATCAAGATCATGAGCGCCGGTCGTCTGAACGGCATCGAAATCGCCCGTACTGAGTGGTATCGCGAAGGTCGTGTGCCCCTGCACACCCTGCGCGCCGACATCGACTACGGTGTAGCCGAAGCCAAGACTACGTATGGCGTGATCGGTATCAAGGTTTGGGTTTACAAGGGCGACCGCGTGGCCAATGCTGAAGTGGCGGCGCCGGAACCCGAGAAGAAATCGAGGAAATCGGGAGCGAAAAATGCTGCAGCCAGCTAAGCTAAAATTCCGTAAGCAGCAAAAAGGCCGCAACGTTGGCGTCGCCACGCGCGGCACCAAGGTGAACTTCGGTGAATACGGTCTGAAGGCCATTGGCCGCGGTCGCCTGACCGCCCGCCAGATCGAGGCCGCCCGTCGTGCCATGACCCGTCATATCAAGCGGGGCGGTCGCGTGTGGATTCGCATCTTCCCGGACAAGCCGGTTTCCAAGAAGCCCGCCGAAGTCCGTATGGGTAACGGCAAGGGCAACCCGGAGTACTACGTGGCTGAAATCCAGCCTGGCAAGGTACTGTACGAGATGGACGGCGTGGCCGAGGATATCGCCCGCGAGGCCTTCCGTCTGGCTGCTGCCAAGCTGCCGATTGCCACCACGTTCGTAACCCGTCAGGTAGGAAGCTGAAAATGAAAGCCAGTGAACTGAAAGCCAAGTCCCTCGATGAGGTGAAAGGCGAACTGAAAGAGTTGCTGCGCGCGCAGTTTGCCCTGCGGATGCAGGTGGCCACTCAGCAAAGCAACAAGGTTGACCAGCTGCGCAAATTGCGCCGCGACATCGCGCGGGCGAAGACGGTCATCACCGAGAAGGCGAAGTAATCATGAGCGAACAGAAAATCGTGCGTACCCTGACTGGCCGCGTGGTCAGCGACAAGATGGACAAGACCGTTACCGTGTTGGTGGAGCGTAAGGTGAAGCACCCCCTCTACGGCAAGGTGATCCGCCTGTCCAAGAAATACCATGCCCACGACGAGGGCAACGAGCTGCAAGTGGGTGATCTGGTTGAGATTCAGGAGTCCCGGCCCCTCTCCAAAACCAAGACCTGGAACGTCAGCCGTCTGGTCGAGAAGAGCCGCGCTGTTTGATTGGCTTGTAAGTTGGTCTAATTGTCAGTATAATCGCCGCTTTTTACCGAGGGCCGGTCGCCGTCACTGGCTGGCGCGATACGGCCCACACCAAAACTGTCCGTCGTGGTATTGGCCGTGTTGTGCGGTAAGGCGGTATAAGTTGGAGAGATCGAATGATTCAAATGCAGTCTGTGCTGGATGTCGCAGACAACACCGGTGCGCGGTCCGTAATGTGCATCAAGGTGCTGGGTGGATCCAAGCGTCGCTACGCCAACATCGGCGATATCATCAAAGTTAGCATCAAGGACGCCGCTCCCCGCGGTCGCGTCAAGAAGGGCGACGTGTACAGCGCTGTTGTGGTCCGTACCGCCAAGGGCGTTCGTCGTCCCGACGGCTCCCTGGTCAAATTCGACGGCAATGCGGCGGTGCTCCTGAATAACAAGCTGGAGCCCATTGGTACCCGCATTTTCGGCCCCGTGACCCGTGAGCTGCGCACCGAGCGCTTCATGAAGATCGTTTCCCTGGCGCCCGAAGTTCTGTAAGGAGGCAAGATGCGCAAGATCCGCAAAGGCGATGACGTGATTGTCACCACCGGAAAAGACAAGGGTAAGCGCGGCAATGTGCTGCGCGTGCTGGAAGACGACCAGTTGTTGGTGGAAGGTGTGAACAAGGTTAAGAAACACCAGAAACCCAACCCCATGAAAGGTCAGCCTGGCGGCATTATCGAGAAGGAAATGCCGATCAATGTTTCCAACGTCGCCATGTTCAATCCCGCGCTGAAGAAAGCTGATCGCGTTGGGGTGAGGGTGCTGGAAGACGGCCGCAAGGTTCGCGTCTTCAAGTCCAACGGCGAAATGATTGACGCGTAAGAGGTGCGGAATGGCTCGTTTGGAAGAGTTTTATAAGACGACGGTGGTCAAGCAGCTGATGCAGCAGTTTGGCTACAAGTCGCCGATGGAAGTGCCGCGTATCCAGAAGATCACCCTTAACATGGGTGTGGGTGAAGCGGTGGCCGATAAGAAGGTGATGGAACACGCTGTGGGTGACATGCAAAAGATCGCCGGTCAGAAGCCGGTGGTGACCAAGTCCCGCAAGTCCATTGCCGGCTTCAAGATTCGTGAGGATTATCCCATCGGCTGCATGGTAACCCTGCGTCGCCAGCGGATGTACGAATTCCTGGATCGTTTGATCAACGTCGCCATGCCCCGTGTTCGCGACTTCCGTGGCTTGTCCAACAAGTCCTTCGACGGACGTGGCAACTACAACATGGGCGTGAAAGAGCAGATCATTTTCCCGGAAATCGAATACGACAAGATCGACGCGCTGCGTGGGATGAATATCACCATCACCACCAGTGCCAAGACCGATGACGAGGCGCGCGCTCTGCTCGCCGCGTTTAAATTCCCGATTAAGAACTGAGGTTGAAATGGCGAAGACATCCCTGATCAATCGCGAGCTCAAGCGCCGTGCCACGGTGAAGAAATACGCCGCCAAGCGCGCCGAGCTGAAGGCCATTATGGGCAACGTCAAGCTGAGTGACGAAGAACGCATGGCCGCCCGCCTCAAGTTTCAGCAACTTCCCCGTGATGCCAGCCCGGTTCGCCTGCGCAACCGCTGCACGCTGACTGGCCGTCCCCGGGGCGTGTTCCGCAAATTCGGCTTGGCTCGCGGCAAGCTGCGTCAGCTCGCCATGCATGGTGAGATTCCTGGCGTAATCAAGGCCAGCTGGTAACGGGAGTTTACGACGATGAGTATGAGTGATCCCATCGCAGATATGCTGACGCGCATTCGCAACGCGCATCAGGTGGAAAAAATCTCGGTTGCGATGCCCTCTTCCAAGCTGAAGACGGCCATTGCCTCCGTGTTGAAGGACGAGGGCTATATCGAGGACTTCGCAGTGATCGACCAGGCCGGCAAGCCGACCCTGGAAGTCAAGCTGAAGTACTACGCCGGCCGCCCGGTAATCGAGCGGATCGAGCGGGTTAGCCGCCCCGGCCTGCGCATCTACAAGGGCACCCATGATATGCCCAAGGTGATGAATGGTCTTGGTGTGGCGATTATGTCCACGTCCAAGGGTGTGATGACTGACCGCAAGGCTCGCGCTGCCGGTATCGGCGGTGAAGTGCTGTGCATTGTCGCGTAACGAGGTAAGTCATGTCACGTATTGGTAAAAATCCGATCAAGCTGCCGGCGGGCGTGGAAGTGACGCTGGGCGACGAAATCGTCGTCAAGGGCCCTCTGGGTACGCTGAAGCAGAAAACCCTTCTGGACGTTGAGGTGGTCAAGGAAGACGGCGAGCTGAAAATCCGCGCCGTCTGCGATTCCATCCAGTCTAATGCCATGTCCGGCACCATGCGTGCCTTGCTGGCGAACATGGTGCACGGCGTGTCCCAGGGCTATGAGCGCAAGCTGACCCTGGTGGGTGTGGGTTATCGTGCCCAGGCTCAAGGCGACAAGTTGAACCTGTCCCTGGGCTTCTCCCACCCTGTCGAGCACAAGATGCCTGCTGGCATCAAGGTGGAAACCCCCACCCAGACGGAAATCGTTCTCAAGGGGATCGATAAACAGGCGGTTGGTCAGGTCGCTGCTGAGATTCGCGCTTATCGTGAACCCGAGCCTTACAAGGGCAAGGGTGTGCGTTATGCCGACGAAGTGGTGATCCTGAAGGAAACCAAGAAGAAATAAGAGGTTGACTCATGGATAAGAAACAAGCTCGTTTGCGCAGGGCACGTAAAACCCGTGCCAAGATTGCGGAGTTGAAAGTTAACCGTCTTACGGTTTTCCGTAGCAACTGCCACATTTACGCCCAAGTGATCGACTCCACCGGTAGCAAGGTGCTGGTCAGCGCATCCACGGTGGAAAAGGACCTCAAGGCCGACGCCGCCAACGGTGGTAACGTGGCTGCGGCCGCCGCGGTGGGTAAGCGCATTGCCGAAAAGGCGAAGCAGTTGGGTATCGAAACGGTTGCTTTCGATCGCGCTGGATTCCGATACCACGGCCGTGTCAAGGCCCTGGCCGAAGCCGCCCGTGAAAACGGCCTCGTGTTCTAAAGATTAGGGACGAAGAGAAATGGCGAAAGTTGAAGTCGAAGAGCGTGGCGACGGTCTGCGCGAAAAAATGATTGCGGTGAACCGCGTCACCAAAGTGGTGAAGGGCGGCCGGATCATGAGTTTTGCCGCGCTGACCGTGGTCGGTGACGGCGAGGGTGGTGTCGGCATGGGCAAGGGCAAGGCGCGGGAAGTTCCCGCCGCCGTGCAGAAGGCCATGGACGAAGCCCGCCGCGATATGGTGAAGGTGTCCCTCAAGAACGGCACCCTGCATCACGCGGTGGTCGGCCAGCACGGCGCCGCCAAGGTGTTCATGCAGCCCGCCTCCGAAGGTACCGGTATTATCGCCGGTGGCCCGATGCGCGCGGTGTTCGAGGTGATGGGCGTGCACAACGTGTTGGCGAAGTGCATCGGCTCCACCAATCCGTACAACGTGGTGCGTGCCACCATCAAGGGCTTGAAAGCCATGAACACGCCGTCCGAAGTGGCGGCCAAGCGTGGCAAGTCCGTTGAAGAGATCATGGGGTAAGGAAATGGCTAAGTCCAAGCAGAAGAAAATGCTGAAAGTGACCCTGGTCAAAAGCCTGATCGGGACTCAGGACTTCCACCGTGCCAGCGTGCGGGGTCTCGGCCTGCGCCGTCTGAACCACACCGTGGAAGTGGAAGATACCCCCGCGGTTCGCGGCATGATTTTCCGCGCGAACTTTCTCCTGAAGTGTGAGGGACTGTAAAAATGCGTCTGAACACGATTAAACCCGCAGAGGGTAGCAAGCACGCCAAGCGTCGCGTCGGTCGCGGCATCGGCAGCGGCCTGGGCAAGACTGCCGGCCGTGGTCACAAGGGTCAGAAATCCCGCTCCGGCGGCTTTCACAAGGTCGGCTTCGAAGGCGGTCAAATGCCTTTGCAGCGTCGCCTTCCCAAGCGTGGTTTCGTTTCCCTCAAGGGAATGACTGCCGAAGTGCGTCTGTCCGACCTGGACAAGCTGCCGGTGGACGCCGTTGACCTCCTGGTGCTGAAGCAGTCCGGACTGGTTCCCCTGGCCGCTGCGGGCGCCAAGGTGATCCTGGCTGGCGAGATCAAGCGCGCCGTGACCCTGCAGGGCGTTCGCGCCACCAAGGGTGCCGTGGCCGCCATCGAAGCTGCCGGCGGCAAAGTCGCTGAGTAAGCTAAGAGGGTATCTTGGCGATCAACAACAATCTGCTGGGTTCGGCGGGCAAGCTGGGTGACCTGAAGCAACGCCTGATGTTCGTCATCGGGGCGCTGATCGTGTACCGTATCGGGGCGCATATCCCGGTGCCGGGCATCGATCCGGTGGTGCTGGAGTCTTTGTTCCGCACCCAGCAAGGCGGCATCCTGGGCATGTTCAATATGTTCTCGGGGGGCGCGCTGTCGCGCTTCACCGTGTTTGCCCTGGGGATCATGCCCTACATTTCGGCCTCCATCATCATGCAGTTGATGACGGTGGTGGTGCCCCAGTTCGAGCAGTTGAAGAAAGAGGGCGAGGCCGGGCGTAAGAAGATTACCCAGTACACCCGCTACGGCACGGTGGTTCTGGCGCTGTTCCAGGGCCTGGGCATCGCCATCGCCCTGGAGGCGCAACCCGGCCTGGTGCTGGATCCCGGTCTGATGTTCCGCCTCACGGCGGTGACCGCCCTGGTGACGGGGACCATGTTCTTGATGTGGCTGGGTGAGCAGATCACCGAGCGGGGTATTGGTAACGGCATTTCGATGATCATTTTCGCCGGTATCGTGGCGGGCCTGCCCCAAGCCATCGGCGGCACGCTGGAACTGGTGAGCACCGGGGCATTCTCGATCCCGCTGGTGATCGTGCTGTTCATGGGCGCTATCGCCGTGACCGGGTTCGTGGTGTTCGTCGAGCGCGGTTACCGCAAGATCACGGTGAACTATGCCAAGCGCCAGGTGGGCAAACAGATCGTGGGCGGCCAAAGCTCCCATCTGCCCCTGAAGCTGAACATGGCCGGGGTGATTCCCCCGATCTTCGCGTCGAGCATCATCCTGTTTCCGGCTACCCTGGCGGGTTGGTTCGGCAGCAATGAGAACATGGTGTGGCTGAAGGATTTCAGCGCCGTCCTGTCTCCGGGGCAGCCGCTGTATGTGATGTTGTACGCGACGGCGATCATTTTCTTCTGCTTCTTCTACACCGCCTTGGTGTTCAACCCCAAGGAGACGGCGGAGAACCTGAAGAAGAGCGGCGCCTTTGTTCCCGGCATCCGTCCTGGGGAACAGACGGCGAAGTTTATCGACAAGATCATGACCCGGTTGACTCTGGTCGGTGCGCTGTACATCACGCTGGTGTGCCTGTTGCCCGAGTTTCTGATCGTGAAGTTCAACGTGCCGTTCTATTTCGGCGGTACGTCGCTGTTGATTATCGTGGTGGTCACCATGGACTTCATGGCGCAGATTCAGGCATACCTGATGTCCCAGCAGTACGAAAGCCTGCTCAAGAAGGCGAGCTTTAAGGGGGGCGGGCTGGTCCGCTAGTCGGTCACGCACGGGATAGCGCATGGCGAAAGAAGATACGATCGAGATGCAGGGTGTGGTGCTGGAATCCCTTCCCAACACCACGTTTCGAATCAAGTTGGAAAACGACCACGTAATTTTGGGATACATTTCGGGCAAGATGCGGATGCACTACATCCGGATTCTGCCGGGAGATAAGGTGACGGTTGAGCTGACGCCTTACGACCTCAGTCGGGGTCGCATCGTCTTCCGATCGAAATAGGGACAGGCGGGCGCCTCGCGGCGCCGATTGACAAGGAGAAAGACATGAGAGTCCGTGCCTCTGTGAAAAAAATTTGCCGCCACTGCAAGATGGTTAAGCGTCGCGGCGTATTGCGTGTGATCTGCACCGACCCTCGGCATAAGCAGCGCCAGGGTTGATATTAGCTGATCGAATTGGTAAAATCTTCGACTTTTTCAAGTTGTTGCTGGGAGTGACTGAATGGCCCGCATAGCAGGGGTGAATATCCCGAATCATCAACATGCCGGAATCGCCCTGACGGCGATCTTCGGTATTGGACGTTCCACGGCGCGCGTGATTTGCGCGGCAGCCGGGATTGAAGCCACCACTAAAATGAAGGACGTCGACGACGCCGGCCTTGGTCGCTTGCGCGACGAAGTCGCCAAGTACACGGTGGAAGGCGATCTGCGTCGTGAGGTGACGATGAACATCAAGCGGTTGATGGACCTCGGTTGCTATCGCGGTTACCGTCATCGCAAAGGCCTGCCGGTTCGTGGCCAGCGCACCCGTACCAATGCCCGTACCCGCAAGGGTCCGCGCAAAGGCGCCAAATAAAGGAAGCTGACAAATGGCCAAGACCAACGTCCGTGTACGCAAGAAAGTCAAAAAGAATGTGGCCGACGGTATCGTCCACGTTCACGCGTCTTTCAATAACACCATCGTGACTATTACCGACCGTCAGGGCAACGCCCTGGCCTGGTCCACCAGCGGCGCCCAGGGCTTCAAGGGTTCCCGCAAGAGCACTCCGTTCGCCGCCCAGGTGGCAGCCGAGCAGGCCGGCAAGGCTGCTCAGGAATACGGCGTGAAGAATCTGGAAGTCCGAATCAAGGGCCCCGGCCCTGGTCGCGAGTCCGCGATCCGCGCCCTGAACGCGATCGGCTACAAGATCACCAGCATTGCGGATGTGACCCCGGTGCCCCATAACGGCTGCCGTCCGCCCAAGAAACGCCGCATCTAAGTTTGCAGGAGAATTACCTTGGCTCGTAACCTTGATCCCAAATGCCGTCAGTGCCGTCGCGAAGGCGAGAAGCTGTTCCTGAAAGGCGAGAAGTGCTTCACTGACAAGTGCTCCATCGAGCGCCGTGCCTACCCTCCCGGCCAGCACGGCCAGAAGCGCAGCACCCGCTTGTCCGACTACGGCGTGCAGCTGCGCGAGAAGCAGAAGCTGCGCCGCGTCTACGGCGTGCTGGAGCGCCAGTTCCGCAAGTACTACAGCGAGGCCGACCGCCTCAAGGGTGTGACCGGCGAGAACCTGCTTCAGCTGCTGGAGTCCCGTCTGGATACCGTGGTCCATCGTATGGGCTTCGGCGCTTCCCGTAGCGAGTCCCGCCAAGTGGTGCGCCACAACGGTGTCAAGGTCAACGGCAAGCGCGTCAACATCCCCTCCTACCAGGTTCGCCCCGGTGATGTGGTGGAGCTGACCGACAAGGCCAAGCAGCACCTTCGCGTCAAGGCTGCCGTCGAGGCCGCCGAGCAGCGCGGTTTCCCCGAGTGGGTGGAAGTGGATGTGAAGGCCCTGAAAGGTGTTTACAAAGCCCAGCCCCAGCGCTCCGAGTTGCCGCAGAACATCAACGAGCACCTCGTGATCGAATTGTACTCGAAGTAATTCCCTGCAATTTCAAGGATAAACCATGCAAAGCATTTCCGGAGAATTGCTGAAACCCCGTGCGGTCGAGGTGGAAAACCTGTCCCCCGTGCGTGCTCGCGTGACGATGGAGCCGTTCGAGCGCGGCTATGGCCATACCCTGGGGAACGCACTGCGCCGTATCCTGCTGTCTTCCATGCCCGGTTACGCCATCACCGGCGTGAAAATCGACGGCGTGGTGCATGAGTACTCCACCCTGGAAGGGGTGCAGGAAGACGTGGTGGACATTCTGCTCAACCTGAAGGGGATTTCCCTGCGGTTGAACAACCGCACCGAGGCCGTGCTCACCCTGTCCAAGGACAGCGAAGGCGTAGTGACCGCTGGCGACATTCAAGTGGGCCACGACGGCGAGATCGTCAACCCGGATCACGTCATCGCCCACGTGACCAAGGGCGGCAAGCTCAGCATGGAGATCACGGTGGAGTCGGGCCGTGGCTACGTTCCCGTTACCGCCCGCCGCACCCCGGACGCCGAACAGATCGTCGGCAACATCCTGGTGGACGCTTCCTTCAGCCCGGTTCGCCGTGTCAGCTACGCGGTGGAAAGCGCCCGTGTGGAGCAGCGTACCGACCTGGACAAGCTGGTGATGGACATCGAGACCAACGGCGTGATCGAACCCGAGGAAGCGGTGCGCTACGCTGCCCGCATCCTGGTGGACCAGCTGTCCGTGTTCGCCGACCTGAAGGGTACCCCGGCTTCCGTGGAAGCCCCCCGTGCGCCCCAGGTGGATCCGATCCTGCTGCGCCCGGTGGACGACCTGGAACTGACGGTTCGTTCCGCCAACTGCCTCAAGGCGGAGAACATTTACTACATCGGTGACCTGATCCAGCGCACCGAGACCGAGCTGCTCAAGACCCCCAATCTGGGTCGCAAGTCGCTCAACGAAATCAAGGACGTCCTGGCCTCCAAGGGCCTGACCCTGGGTATGAAGCTGGAAAATTGGCCGCCTGCAGGCCTGGAAAAGCCCTGATCGGCCATAGAGAACTATTAGGAAGGAATCATCATGCGTCACCGTTGTGGTTACCGTAAACTGAATCGTACCAGCAGCCATCGCACCGCCATGTTCCGCAACATGGCCAGCGCCCTGCTGCGCCACGAGGCCATTCGCACCACCCTGCCCAAGGCCAAGGAACTGCGCCGCGTGGTGGAACCCCTTATCACCCTGGGCAAGAACCCCACTCTGGCCAACCGCCGTCTGGCTTTTGCCCGTCTGCGCGACCGCGACATCGTCGGCAAGCTGTTCGACGAGATCGCTCCCCGCTTCAAGGCCCGCAATGGCGGCTACACCCGGATCATGAAGTTCGGTTTCCGGGTCGGCGACAACGCCCCCATGGCCCTGATCGAGCTGGTGGACCGCGCTGAAGGCGGCGAAGCCCCCGAGGTGGAAGGCGCCAGCGCGTAAGCGTAGCCCAAAGGTCGATCAAGAGAGCCGGCAGATGCCGGCTCTTTTGTTTTGCAGGCCAGGACTAGAATGGGGTGATGCTCGTTCTCTTTACGGATTTTTCCCTGCGCGACCCCTACGTGGGGCAAATGAAAGCGGTTCTGCACCGCCAGGCCCCGGGTGTGGCGGTGGTGGACCTGCTTCACGAGGTGCCGGTGTTCGATGCGGCGGCCGGCGCGCATCTGCTGGCGGCATTGGATGACACGTTTCCAACCGGCAGCGTATTCCTGGCTGTGGTGGATCCGGGCGTCGGCAGCGACCGGCCGGCGGTGGTGCTGGAAGCGGACGGAAGCTGGTACGTCGGGCCGGACAACGGCCTGTTGTCGATAGTCGCTTCCCGCGCCCGGAGCGTGCGCTGCTGGGTGATCGTGTGGCGGCCCGAGAAGCTTTCCTACACCTTCCATGGCCGCGATTTGTTCGCGCCGGTGGCGGCACGGATTGCCGGCGGCCCTTTCCCGAACGACTGGCTGCGTCCCATCGATGGACTGCAAATCGCCCTGGAGCCGGGCGACCTGGGCCGCGTCCTGTACATCGACCATTACGGCAACGCGCTCACCGGCCTGCGGGTCGAGAATGTGCCGTCCTCCGCCAGATTGGAGGCAAAGGGCCGGCTGCTGCGCTACGTCCGGGTGTACTCTGAGGCGATGCCAAAAGAAGCGTTCTGGTGCGCGAACAGCGCGGGGCTGGTGGAACTGGCCGTCAACGGCGGCAGTGCGGCGGAACGGCTGGAGTTGAAGCAGGGGGACCCGGTGGGGGTGGTCGGGTAGGGATAAGGACGGGCACGTTATGCCCGGACCCTTGTGGCTACCGTCTCGCCCCCCCGGCGCCCAACCTGGCCGCTTCGCCGCCAGGTTGTCCGACGCCCCAAGGCCAAGGATGCCCTATTGGGCGAAAAACTCCTTGACCTTGTCCATCCACGATTTCGCCCGGGGATGGTGGGTGGACTGGTTCTGCATGCTGAGGGTTTCGAATTCCTGCAGCAGATCCTTCTGCCGCTCGGTGAGGCTCACCGGGGTTTCCACCACCACGTGGCACAGCATGTCGCCGAAGGCGTGGCTGCGCACGCCCTTGATCCCCTTGCCCCGCAGGCGGAACACCCGCCCGGTTTGGGTTTCGGCCGGGATCTTGAGCTTGGCCGAGCCGTCCAGGGTGGGGATCTCGATTTCCCCCCCCAGGGCAGCGGTGGCGAAACTGATCGGCATTTCGCAGTGCAGATCGTTGTGCTCCCGCTTGAACATGGCGTGGGGTTTGATGTGGATCACCACGTACAGGTCGCCGGGAGGCCCGCCGTTGACGCCGGCCTCGCCTTCGCCGGAAAGGCGGATGCGGTCGCCCTCGTCCACGCCGGCCGGAATTTTCACCGCCAGGGTCTTCTGCTTCTTGATCCGGCCGCTGCCGGAGCAGCTGGAGCAGGGACTGGCGATGATCTTGCCGGAACCGTTGCAGCGGGGACAGGTTTGTTGGATGGAGAAGAAGCCCTGCTGCATCCGCACCTGGCCGTGGCCGCCGCAGGTGGGGCAGACGGTGGGCTGGGTGCCGGCCTTGGCGCCGGTGCCGTGGCAGACCTCGCAGTCCTCCAGGGTGGGGATGCGTATCTTGGTCTCGGTGCCGTGGGCCGCCTCTTCCAGGCTGATTTCCAGGTTGTAGCGCAGGTCCGCGCCCCGGTAGACGTTGGAGGAGCGGCGTCCGCCGCCGCCACCGCCGAAGATGTCGCCGAAGATGTCGCCGAAGGCGTCGGCGAAGCCCTGGCCGCCGAAGCCGCCGAATCCCCCGGCACCGAAGCCGGCGCCGGCATTCTGGTCCACCCCGGCGTGGCCGAACTGGTCGTAGGCCTTGCGCTTGGAGGCGTCGGACAGGATTTCGTAGGCTTCCTTCGCTTCCTTGAAGTGTTCTTCCGATTTGGGATTGTCGGGGTTGCGGTCGGGATGATGCTTCATCGCCAGCCGCCGGTAGGCTTTCTTGATGTCCTCGTCGGAGGCGTCGCGGCCGACGCCGAGGACTTCGTAATAATCGCGTTTGCTCATGGGGAGGGGCTAGGGGTCAGGGACTAGAGGCTAGGGAAAAGCGCATTTTACTAGACCCCAGCCCCTAGTCCCTAGTCCCTTCTGAATTACTTCTTCTCGTCCTTGACTTCCTCGAACTCGGCGTCCACCACGTCGTCGCCCCCCGCCTTGTGCTCGCCCTCGTGGGCGGCACCGGCTTCCGGCTGGCCTTGCTGGCCGGCGGCGCCGTACATCTGCTCCGCCAGCTTGTGGGAGGCTTCCGCCAGGGCCTGGGACTTGGCTTCGATGGCGTCCTTGTCGTTGCCCTTGATGGCCTCTTCGGCGTCCTTGACGGCGGCTTCGATCTTGGCCTTGTCGTCGGCGCTGATCTTGTCGCCGTATTCCTTCAGGGACTTGTTCACCGAGTGGATCAGGGTGTCGCACTGGTTGCGGGCGTTGGCCAGTTCGAGAACCTTGTGGTCGTCAGCGGCGTGGGCCTCGGCGTCCTTCACCATCTGCTGGATTTCGGCGTCGGACAGGCCGGAGTTGGCCTGGATCTTGATCTTGTTCTCCTTGCCGGTGGCCTTGTCCTTGGCGGACACGTGCAGGATGCCGTTGGCGTCGATGTCGAAGGTGACCTCGATCTGGGGCATGCCACGGGGGGCCGGGGGAATGTCGGACAGGTTGAACTGGCCCAGGCTCTTGTTGCCGGCGGCAACTTCCCGCTCACCCTGGAGCACGTGGATGGTTACGGCGGACTGGTTGTCATCGGCAGTGGAGAATACCTGGCTCGCCTTGGTGGGGATGGTGGTGTTCTTCTGGATCAGCTTGGTCATTACGCCGCCCAGGGTCTCGATGCCCAGGGACAACGGCGTCACGTCCAGCAGCAGCACGTCCTTCACGTCGCCCTTCAGCACGCCGCCCTGGATGGCGGCGCCCACGGCCACGGCCTCGTCGGGGTTCACATCACGGCGGGGTTCCTTGCCGAAGAACTCCTTCACCTTCTCCTGCACCATGGGCATACGGGTCATGCCGCCCACCAGGATCACGTCTTCCACGTCGGACACCTTCAGGCCGGCGTCCTTGATGGCGGTCTTGCACGGCTCGATGGTGCGTTCCACCAGGGCTTCCACCAGGCTTTCGAACTTGGCGCGGGTGATCTTGATGTTGAGGTGTTTCGGGCCGCTGGCATCCGCCGTGACGTAGGGCAGGTTGACTTCGGTCTGCTGGGTGGAGGAGAGCTCGATCTTGGCCTTTTCCGCCGCTTCCTTCAGGCGCTGCAGGGCCAGCACGTCGTTGCGCAGGTCCACGCCCTGTTCCTTCTTGAACTCGTCGGCCAGGTAGTCGATCAGGCGCTGGTCGAAGTCCTCGCCGCCGAGGAAGGTGTCGCCGTTGGTGGACAGCACTTCGAACTGGTGCTCGCCCTCGATCTCGGCGATTTCGATGATGGAGATGTCAAAGGTGCCGCCGCCCAGGTCATACACCGCGATCTTGCGATCGCCTTCCTTCTTGTCCATGCCGAAGGCCAGGGCCGCAGCGGTGGGCTCGTTGATGATGCGCTTCACGTCCAGGCCGGCGATGCGGCCGGCGTCCTTGGTGGCCTGGCGCTGGGAGTCGTTGAAGTAGGCGGGCACGGTGATCACGGCCTCGGTTACTTCCTCGCCCAGGTAGTCCTCGGCGGTCTTCTTCATCTTGCGCAGCACCTGGGCGGAGACTTCCGGCGGGGCCATTTTCTTGCCCCGGGCTTCCACCCAGGCGTCGGCGTTGTCGGCCTTGACGATCTTGAAGGGCATCAGGTCGATGTCCTTCTGCACTTCTTTTTCATCGAAGCGGCGGCCGATCAGGCGCTTCACCGCGAACAGGGTGTTGGTCGGGTTGGTCACCGCCTGACGCTTGGCGGGAGCGCCCACCAGGACTTCGCCGTCCTCGGAATAGGCGACGATGGAGGGGGTGGTGCGGGCGCCTTCGGCGTTCTCGATCACCTTGGGCTGGCCGTTTTCCATCACGGCCACGCAGGAGTTGGTGGTGCCCAGGTCAATGCCGATGATTTTTCCCATGTCTGTTCCTTTGCTCGAAATGTTTTGGATGTCGTTAAGTTGGGGGCAGATGCCCCCGTTTCAAGTCTTTATTCCTTGGCCTTGGCCACCGTCACCAAGGCAGGGCGCAGTACCCGCTCGTGGAGCTGGTAGCCCTTCTGCATCACGCCCACAACGGTATTGGGCTCCGCATCGGCCTCCACCATGGCCATGGCCTGGTGCTTGTGGGGGTCGAACTTCTCGCCCACCGGGTTGATTTCGGCCAAGTTGAACTTCTGGAAAGCGGCATTCAGCTGCTTGAGGGTCAACTCCACCCCCGCCTTCATGCTCTCCACCGAAGCGTTCTCGATCGCCAGGGCGGCCTCCAGGCTGTCCTTCACCGCCAGCAGCTCGTTGGAGAAGTTCTCCACCGCGAACTTATGGGCCTTGGACACATCTTCCTGGGCGCGCTTGCGCATGTTCTCGGTTTCGGCCTTGGCCCGCAGCCAGGCGTCGTGGTGTTCCTGGGCCTTGAGTTCCGCCTGCTTCAGCAGTTCTTCCGTGCTGGGCATGGTTTCAGCCTGGGGGTTTTCTTCCGGCTGGGGCGCGGCCTGGTCGTTGACTTCGGATTGCATGCTTCCCTCCACAATTGACATGGAGGACAAGTGGGGGCGTTCAAGCCCATTTCAAGGGCAGCGAGGGGAAATTTTCGGGGGAATAAAAAACGGCGCCCGGGGGCGCCGTCAGCGGGAGAGCGTTCAGGCCGAAAGATCGACCTTTTGGACGGTTCCCGCTGTGCCGTCTTCGTTGAGGTAGATGCCGGTGGAGCGGATTTGGCCGTCGGTCTGGTTCTGGGCGTTCTTGAGGGTGAAGTCGGTGCTCACATGGCCGAGATAGATGGCGCCCACGCCCGCTTCGCCCAGGCCCACCAAGGTGTCGTGGCCTTCGGCGTCCTTGCTCCAGATGCGCAGCTTGGCGTAGATGGCGTCGTTCTCGTCGATCCACTGGTTGGCGTCGGCGTCGTAGGCCGCCAGCTCGCCGAAGCCGTCGCCGCTTTGGGCGCCGAACAGTTCCGTGCCGTCGTTGACGGTGCCGTCTGCGTTCTTGTCCAGGGCGAGGAAGCCGCTGCCCGGGCCGACGAAGGAAATCTGGTCCTTCTGCCCGTCGGCGTCGATGTCGAAGCTGAACTTGGTCTGGGTCAACTGGGCGGCGTTGCCGTTGAAGTTGATCACCAGGGGATCCTTCATCTGGATCTGGGCGTCACCGGCGCGGACGCTGACGCTGTTCTCCTCCATGAATTCGCGGCTCATGGAGAGGTCGACGCTGAACTGGATTTCCTTGCCGTCCTGGGTGCGGACCACGCCGTCGGCGGAGAAGGTGGTCTTCTCGTATTCGTAGTGGCTCTCGTAGGAGTCGTACTCGATGCCCCAGCCGACCCGTTGGGGCTGCTGCGCCTGCTGGGCCTTCTGGCCGGCTTCCTGGACCTGCTCCAGGTTTTGCTGGGTTTCCTTATCCAACGCCTTGAGGTCCTCGGGGCGGAAGATATGGATTTTCTTGCCAGTGAGCTTTTCCAGCATCCTCATCAGGATCTGGATCTTCAGATCGTCCTCGGGGCCGGTTTCCTCCTCTGGGGACGCAACCTTCTTCACCGGCTGGGCTGCCTGGGCCTCCCGGGACAGGCGCACCGCCTCCGCCGCGGCGGAGCGCAGGGAACCTTGCTGCCGGCCCTCGAAATCCGGCCGCCGGTCGCCGATCCAGGCGCGCAGGGTTTCCTTCTTCTCATGCTTTTCCACGGCGGCATGTTGGCCGGTCATCTGGATGGCGGAGCTGTCGATTTTCATGATGGACCTCGCATTCCCCCGGGAACGGGGCGGAAGGGCTTCCCTGCGCTTCAAGTATAGGAAGGGGAGACGGAACGGATAATCAGGTTATCGGCAGCGGGGGGAGTTTCTTTACCGCTGGGGGAGCCAGCCGCAAAGATGGTCCGAGGCGAGGTCCGCCAGGGCGGCGATCCAGTCCGGGCGGTCGTTGAGGGCCGGAATGTAGCGGTATTCCCTGCCCCCGGCGGCGAGGAAAGCCGCCTTGCCTTCGAGGGCGATTTCCTCCAGGGTTTCCAGGCAGTCGGCGGCAAAGCCGGGGCAGAGCACGTCCAGGCGCCGGACGCCGGCCTTCCCCAGCTCCTCCAGGGTGGCGGCAGTGTAGGGCTGGAGCCACTCCGCCTTGCCGAAGCGGGACTGGAATGCGACGCGGTAGTCCTTTTCGGACAGATCCAAAGCGGTGGCCAGGGCCCGGCCGGTGGCCAGGCAGTCTTCCCGGTAGGGGTCCCCGGCGTCGATGGCGGTTTTCGGCATGCCGTGGAAGCTCAACAGCAGCAGGTCGCCCCGCCCGTTGCTGGCCCAGTGGTCCCGCACGCTGGCGGCCAGGGCGGCGATATAGCCCGGGTGGTCGGGGTAGTGGCGCAGGGTGCGGATTTCCGGCACGTTGCGTACTTCTTTCAGTGCCTCGGACAGGCCGTCGAAAGCGCTGCCGGTGGTGGCGCCGGAATACTGGGGGTAGAGGGGCAGGGCCAGGATGCGGTCGCAACCCTTGGCCTTCAGGGCCTCGACGGCGGAAGCCAGGGAGGGGTTGCCGTAGCGCATGGCGACGGCCACTTCCCCGTGGATACCCCGTTCCCCCAGCAGCCCTCGCAGCAGCTTGGCCTGCTTTGCCGTGTAGGCCAGCAGGGGCGAGCCTTCCGGCGTCCAGACGGCGGCGTATTTGGCGGCCGATTTGGCCGGGCGGGTGTTGAGGATGATGCCGTGGAGGATCGGTTTCCACAGCCAGCGGGGCAATTCCACCACCCGGGGGTCCGACAGGAATTCGGCCAGGTAGCGCTTCAAGGCCGCCGGGGTGGGGGCGTCCGGGGTGCCCAGGTTGATCAGCAGGATGCCGACGCGGGGCTGCCCGGGGGCGGGTGGCTCGGGCAGGTAGCGCATCAGTGGTAGGACAGGGCGCTGGACAGCAGTTTGGCGGTGATATCCACGATGGGAATCACCCGCTCGTAGGCCATGCGGGTGGGCCCGATCACCCCCACGGTGCCCACCACCTGGCCGTCCACCTCGTAGGGGGCGGTGACCAGGCTGCACTCGTCCAGGGGCAGGACGCCGGAGTCGCCGCCGATGAAAATCTGCACCCCTTCGGCCTTCTGGCTGAAATCCAGCAGTTGCAGCAGGGCGGTTTTCTGCTCCAGCACGTCGAACAGTTTGCGCACGTTGGCCAGGTTGGAGGCGATATCGTCGGCGTGGAGCAGGTTGCGCTCCCCGGACAGGACGTAGGCTTCCTTGCTGCGGTTCATCACCTCGTCGCCGGCTTCCAGGGCCTGGGTCATCAGGATCGTCATGTCGTGGTGCAGGCTTTTCAGTTCGTCCTGGAGGCGCTGGCGCACTTCCTCGAAAGTGAGGTTGGCGCAGTGGCGGTTGAAATAGTTGGCGGCTTCCACCAGTTCGGACTCGCGGTAGCTCTTTTCCGTCACGATCACCCGGTTCTGCACGTCGCCGTCGGCGGTGACGATGATCAGCAGGATGCGCTTGTCCGACAGGCGCACGAATTCCAGCTGGCGGAAGGCCGGGTTGCGCCGGGGGGTCATCACCAGCCCGGCGAACTGGGTGAGGTCGGACAGCAGTTGGGAGGCGGAGGCGATCACCCGGGTGGGGTCGTCCGGGTGCAGTTGGTTCTGGAGCTGGCGGATTTCCACCTGCTGCAAGGGCTTCACCGTGAGCAGGGTGTCCACGAACAGGCGGTAGCCCCGGGGAGTGGGTACTCGCCCGGAGGAGGTGTGGGGGCTGGCGACGAAGCCCATTTCTTCCAGGTCCGCCATCACGTTGCGGATGGTGGCGGGAGAGAGGTCGAGGCCGGAATACTTGGACAGGGTGCGGGAGCCCACCGGCTGGCCGTCACTGATATAGCGTTCCACCAGGGTCTTGAGCAGCAGTTGGGCGCGGGCGTTGAGCATGGTGTCCATTCTACTGATCCGTAATACGTTTGCAAAACCCCTCGCGGGGCGTTCCCTGCTTTTGATTACCGGGGGGCGATATGGTTTAATTCGCCCATGAATAGCGAATTCCGGACCATCGCGCTGATCGGCCGCTACAACAGCCCGGACATCGGGGACTCCCTGCTGCGGCTGGGGGATTTTCTCGCCAAGCGCGGGCTGGAGGTGATCGTGGAATCCGGCACCGCCGCCAACGTCGGCACCATTCCCTACCCTGTGGCCACGCTGGACGAGATCGGCATCCGCGCCGACCTGGTGGTGGTGATGGCCGGGGACGGCACCATGCTCAACATCGCCCGCTCCTTGGCGCCCTACGGCGCCTCCCTGGTGGGCGTCAACCAAGGGCGGCTGGGCTTCCTCACCGACGTGTCGGTGGACACCATGTTTTCCACCCTGGAAGAGGTGCTGTCCGGCGACTACACCACCGAAGACCGCTTCCTGCTGGACACCGCCGTGCGCCGCCAGGGCCAGGAAATCTTCAAGTCCCTGGCCTTCAACGACGCGGTGGTGAGCAAGGGCGTCACGGCACGGATCATCGAGCTGGAAGTGTTCATCGACGGCCAGTTCGTCTACAGCCAGCGGTCCGACGGCCTGATCGTCGCCACCCCCACCGGCTCCACCGCCTACGCCCTGTCTTCCGGCGGGCCGATTCTGCATCCCACCCTGGAAGCCTTCGTGCTGGTGCCGATCTGCCCCCATACCCTGAGCAACCGCCCCATCGCGGTGAACTCCGAGAGCACGGTGGAAATCCTGGTGCTCCACGCCGACGATGCCGTGGTGCATTTCGACGGCCAGCGCCATTTCAGCCTGGAAGTGAACGACTGGGTGATCGTGCGCCGCACCAAGAACGCCATCAAGCTGCTCCACCCCCTGGGTCACAGCTACTACGACACCCTGCGCCAGAAGCTGCACTGGGGCGAGAAGCTGTAAGCGACCACTTATGCTCAATTTCCTCACCGTCCGCGACTTCGTCATCGTCGACCGCATTGAGCTCGAATTCCAGCGGGGTTTCACCGTGCTTACCGGGGAAACCGGCGCCGGCAAGTCGATCCTCATCGACGCCCTGGGCCTGCTCCTGGGCGGCCGTGCCGAAGCCGGCGTGGTGCGGGCAGGCAAGGACCGGGCCGAGCTCACCGCCGAATTCGACGCCACCGCCGTCCCCGCCCTGGCCGATTGGCTCAAGGAACAAGGGCTGGAGGGCGACGAAGGTATCTGCCTGATCCGGCGCCAGATCGACGCCAGTGGGCGCTCACGGGCCTTCGTCAACGGCCAGCCCGCCACCCTGCAGCAGCTCAAGGAAGCGGGGGAGATGCTGGTGGACATCCAGGGCCAGCACGCCCATCTGTCCCTGCTCAAGGCCCAGACCCGGCGCGACCTGCTGGACGGCTACGCCGGCCTCAGCGATCTGGCGAGCAAGGTGGCCGCCGCCTGGAAGGACTGGCAGGGCCTCAAGCGTCAGCGGGAAGCGTGGGAAGAAAACTCTGCCGCCTTCGCAGTCGAGGCCGAGCAACTGCGCTGGCAGGTGAAGGAGTTGGAAACCCTGGCCTTCGACCCGGACCAGTGGCAGGAACAGCAAGCCGACCACGCCCGCCTGTCCCACGCCGCCACCTTGCTGGAAGGCGCCCAGTACGGCCTGGACCTGCTGGACGAGGGGGATATGGCGGTGCTGTCCCAGTTGAGCGGCCTGTCGTCCCGCCTGGGCGGGCTGGTGGAATACGACGCCAGCCTGAAGGAGGCCCAGGACGCGGTGGGCGCCGCCGAAATCCAGCTGCGGGAAGCGGCCTATGGATTGCGCCACTATGCCCAGCGCCTGGACCTGGACCCGGAACGCCTGGCCGAGTGCGAACAGCGCCTCCAGGCGGTCCATTCCTGTGCCCGCAAATACCGGGTGAGCCCCGAAGGGCTGCCCGAACTGCTGGGCCAGTGGCGGGAGCGGTTGGCGAGCATCGACGTGGGCGAGGGAGGCGAGGACTTGCAGCGCCGGGAGCAAGCGGCCCACAAAGACTATCTGGACCTCGCCAGCGAATTGTCCGCCGGGCGCAAACCCGCCGCCGCGGAACTGTCGGAAAAAGTCACCGCCATCATGCACCAGCTGGCCCTGGCCGGCGGCCGGTTCGAAATCGGACTCACCCCTCTGGCCGAGGGGGCGGCCTACGGCCTGGAACAGGTGGACTTCCTGGTGGCCGGCCACCAGGGCGTTGCGCCGCGCCCCTTGGAAAAGGTCGCCTCCGGCGGCGAATTGTCCCGCATCAGTCTGGCGGTCCAGGTCACCGTCGGCCGGGTGGCGCAAGTGCCCACTCTGGTGTTCGACGAGGTGGACGTGGGCATCGGTGGCGGCGTGGCGGAAATCGTCGGCAAGCTTTTAAGGGGTCTGGGGGCCGAGCGCCAAGTGCTGTGCATCACCCACCTTCCCCAGGTGGCCGCCCTGGGCGACCATCACTGGCAGGTCAGCAAGTCTCCTACTGATTCCGGCGTCACCAGCCGCATCGCCGTTTTGGAGCGGGAAGAGCGCATCGAGGAAATCGCCCGCATGCTGGGCGGCGTGGACATCACCTCTACCACCCGCGCCCACGCCACGGAAATGCTCGGACGATGAACGACGCTACCTGGATCCTCATCGTCGTCATCTTCGGCGTCCTGGCGACGCTGGTCAGCACTATCATCCGCGGCCTGCGCGCCAAGCCGCCGGAGCTGCCGCCCAAGGAAAAACGGACGCCCCCCGAAGACGGGGACGATTGGTGAGGGGCGGCTTCTTCAACGAGGACGACGCCCTCCCGGTTTGCTGCGCCGTGGTTTATGCGCCGAAAGCGGGCAACCGCAAGCGCTTTCCCGAAACCTGCGTGAAGGAACTGGCCACCGCCGAAGAAGCCCTGGCCGGCGCCGACCCCGCTGCCGGTTTCCACGCTGCACGGGTGGCGGGGCCGTCGCGCTCGTCGGAAGGGTTCCGGGTTTACTATTTGGTGGAGTGGCTCTGAAGAGTTGCCGCTACGATAGCCGGCGGCGTGGGCCGCGTCCTAGAACAACTCGGTTTCCTTCTTCCAGTGGGACGGTTTGACGTCTTCGCCGAAGACCCCCTTTTTCGGTGCCTCCTTGTTTTTCTGGTCTTTCCTGCCTGGCTTCTTTTTGCTCTCGGGCTTGGTGGAGGGGGCTGTCGCCGCCTTGTCCTCCGCAGCTTCGGAAGCGGCGGCCGTGGAAGGCGGGGGCGGCTCCGTCGGCTCAGCGGGGGGGCGGAGCAGCATCGCCGCCAGACCGGCGGCCGCGGCGGCGCCAATGCCTATCCACAGCCAGGGTTTGCCTTTTTTCTCGGCGGGTAATGCTGTGGCGAGGTTGATGGCCGTGGCTTCTGCGTCGGGCTGGGGCGCGGGTGCGGCGATGCGGGGCCGGATTTCCACCCCTACCAGGGCATCGCGGAACTCGGCGGCGCTCTGGTAGCGGTCGTCGGGACGCTTGGCCAGCGCTTTTTTCACTACCGCGTCGAAGGCCGGGGGCACCTGGACATTGAGTTCCGAGGGGCTGATGGGTTCCTCCTTCAGAACCTTGTGCATGATGGTGGTGATGGAAGAGCCGACGAAGGGTTTTTCCCCGGTGAGGAACTGGTACAGGATGACCCCGGCGGAGAATAGGTCCGAGCGGCCGTCCACGGTCTGCCCCATGAACTGTTCCGGAGCCATGTAGGTGGGGGTGCCCAGCACCGTCCCCGCCTGAGTGAGGGTGGAGGATTCCAGCCGGGCGATGCCGAAGTCGGTGATCTTGAGGGTGCCGTCCTCCATCAGGATCAGGTTGGCCGGCTTGATGTCCCGGTGCACCACGCCGTTCTTGTGGGCGTATTCCAGGGCGTCCAGCAGCTGGGTCATGAGGCCCACCGCATCCTTGGTGGCGAAGCGCTGGTTGCCGTCGAAGAACTCCTTGAGCTCCTTGCCGCGGATGACTTCCATGGCGATGTAGGCCACGTCTCCGTCCTCGCCGTAGTCGTAGATGGAGACGATGTGGGGATGCTGGAGGCGGCCTCCGGCCTGGGCCTCGCGCTTGAAGCGCTCCAGCAGCTCGGTGCTTTCCGATTTGTCCAGGGTGTCCTTGCGGAAGGTCTTGATGGCCACGTCCCGCGCCAGATCGGGGTCGTGCCCTTGATAGACGATGCCCATCGCACCCCGGCCGAGCTCGCCGTTGATGGTGTATTTACCTAGTTTTTGTGGTTGATCCATAGAAGCGTCCCGATGTGCGATCGAATCCTGATTTTTGGTATTGTTGGCTAAATGGAATAACTCGTAAAGCGAGTCCTGGCCTTTCTCTCCCGCCGTCGGTGGCAGGGCGGAAAAGGCCCGCAAAACCATTTGACTTGGCCAGAAATATGGCGTAAAAAGCCAAGTGACCGTTTGGCTTCAGGCTTCAAGCATACTTGTTGGATGTTTTTGATCTTTGAATTCAAACTGTTACTTTTGAAATTTTAGTAAGGATTTGGAAATGGCAACAGGTACTGTTAAATGGTTTAACGATTCCAAGGGCTTTGGCTTCATTACTCCCGATGACGGCGGCGAAGACCTCTTCGCTCACTTCTCGGCGATTCAGATGCCGGGCTTCAAGACCCTGAAGGAAGGCCAGCGCGTCTCCTTCGAAGTTACTCAGGGTCAGAAGGGCAAGCAGGCCTCCAACATCCAGGCCGCTTAAGCTCTCTACTCGAAGTATCGAAAACCCGGGAATTTCCCGGGTTTTTTTTCGTCTGAAAATGAGGTGAAGCCGTCTCAAAAACGTAGCGAGCGGCCGTCAACCCGCAAGGGGAAGGCCGTGGTTGTAATGCCGCTGAAGCGGCAACAACCACGCTCAGCCGGGGGCGGACGGAGCGCAGGAACCGGAATGTACTCAAAGTACATGAGGATTCCGAGCACCGCCCAACCCCGGATCACGGCCGCGCAGTAGTTTTTGAGATGGCTGGCAGGAAGCTCACGTCCACCAGCTCGTAGCCGTGTGCCTCGCGGCGCTCGCTGATGCGGCGGATGGCAAGCAGGCCGTCCTTCTCGCTGTCCACCGGCTGGTGCGCCACCCGTTTGCTTCTGACGCCTTCCTTGCCCCAGAACAGGGACAACGCCCAGCCGCCGAACAGGTCCTGCTGCAGGCTGACGGTGTAGTAGCGGGCGTTGTGCTTGTTGCGCCATTGGAGCAGCACGGCTTCGGTTCCAGGGGGAGAGATAGCTGATTTTCCTACAAGCGGGACGCTTTTGCTACCATTCCGATGATCCTCCCCGCACAGAAGGAACCATGAAAAACCGCGAACTCACCGACCGCGTGGCGGCCTACGCCGGCAGCGTAGTGTTGGGCAAGGAGCGTCAGATCCGTTTGGCCCTCGCCTGCCTTCTGGCCCGGGGGCATCTGTTGATCGAGGACCAGCCCGGTGTCGGCAAGACCACCCTGGCCCACGTGCTGGCCAAGGCCCTGGGGCTGGTCTTCCAGCGTATCCAGTTCACCAGCGACCTGCTGCCGGCGGATATCCTGGGCATCTCGGTCTACGACCGGGACAGCGCTGCTTTCAAGTTCCACCCCGGCCCCATCTTCGCCCAGCTGATCCTGGCCGACGAAATCAACCGCGCCACCCCCAAGACCCAGAGCGCCCTGCTGGAGGCCATGGAAGAGCAGCAGGTGACGGCGGAAGGGGACACCCGGCGCTTGCCTGAGCCCTTCTTCGTCATCGCCACCCAGAACCCGGCCCAGCAGATCGGCACCTTCCCCCTGCCCGAATCCCAACTCGACCGCTTTCTGATGTGCATCGCCCTCGGCTACCCGGACCGGCAGGCGGAACGGGCCCTGTTGCAGGGAGTGGACCGGCGTGACCTGATCGAGGGGCTGGAGCCCTGCCTGTCGGCAGCGGAACTGAAGACCCTCCAGTCGGCGGTGCGGGGCGTGACCGTGGCCGATGCCTTGCTGGATTATCTCCAGGCCCTGATCGACCATACCCGCCAGTCCCCCCGCCTCCAGGCCGGCCTGTCGCCCCGGGCCGGCCTCGCCCTGCTCCACGCCGCCCAGGCCTGGGCCTTGATGGAAGGGCGGACCCTGGTCCTGCCCGAGGACATGCAGGCGGTGCTGCCCTCGGTGGCCGGCCACCGCCTGCGGCCCCATGCCCGCTACGGCGACCTGTCCCGGGAGGAGATGGTGGCGGATCTGCTCCAGGTTCCGGTCCCCTGATGGCGCCGTGCCGTTGTGGCGCAGGCGGGGTCGCCTGCGCTACGGCAAGGTGCTTTGCGGCGAGGTTTCCATGGAAATTCGTGAAAATTCGTGTCCATTCGTGGCTGAAATGATCCACCCATGAGCCGCCCCCGCTATTTCCAGCGCTGGCTGGATGCCCGCATGCCCCGGGGCGGCGAAATCGTCCTTACCCACCGCTGCGTCTATATCCTGCCCACCCGCCACGGCCTGATGTTCGCCCTGGTGCTGGTCTTTCTGCTGGTGGGGGCCATCAACTACGCCGTCGGCCTGGGCTTCGCCTTCACCTTCCTTCTCGGCGGTCTGGGCCTGGTGTCCATCCTCCACACCTACCGCAACCTGGCCGGCCTGGTGCTGCGCCCGGGCAAGTGCGAGCCGGTGTTCGCCGGCCAGACCGCCCTGTTCCGGCTGCGCACCCATAGCTCGGCCCTGCGGCCGGCGGTGGCGGTGCAGGTGGGGGACCGGCCCCCGGTGTTGAGTGACGTGCCGGCGGAGGCCGGCGAAATCCTTCTGCCCCTGCCCGCGGCCCGGCGCGGCGTGCTGCGGGCGGGAAAGCTGCAACTGTTCACCCAGTTCCCGGTGGGCCTGTTTCGCGCCTGGTCCTGGGCGGACCCGGACCTGGCGTGTCTGGTGTACCCCTCTCCCGAGGAAGGGGCGCCGCCCCTGCCGCCGGGTTCCGGGGACAGCGGCGGCGGGGCACGCCAGAACCGGGGGCAGGACGATTTCGGCGGTCTGCGGGAGTACCGGCCGGGGGACTCCCCCCGTCACATCGCCTGGAAAGCGGTGGCACGGGGAGGGGAGATGCTGACCAAGGAGTTTTCCGGCGAGGCCGGCGGCCTGCTGTGGCTGGACTGGCATGGTCTGGACCCCTTGGGGCAGGAGGCGCGTTTGTCTCGCCTCACCCGCTGGGTGCTGGCGGCGGACGCCGCCGGCTTGGCCTACGGCCTGCGCCTGCCGGACGGGGAGTACGGCCCGGCCCAGGGGGATGCCCACCGCCGCCAGTGCCTGGCCGCCCTGGCCCTGTTCGGCCTGGAGGAGAGGGCATGAAAGGCCGCGTCCTGCCGGCGGACGAATTCCTGCTCCTGGCCTTGGCCCTGGTGGTGGCGCCCCACGTGGTGCATTTGCAGCCCTGGGTGGTGCCCCTGGCGGCGGTGATGGGGCTGTGGCGCTGGGCCGCCGGCCGGGGGCGGGCGGGGTTGCCGGGCAAGTGGTTCCTGGCGGCCATGGCCTTCTCCGCCCTGGCGGGCATTCTCCTCAGTCACGGCACCATTTTCGGCCGGGACGCCGGAGTCGCCCTGCTGACCCTGCTGGGGGGGCTCAAGCTGCTGGAGCTGCGGGGCTACCGGGATGCCCTGATTCTGGTGTTCCTGGGTTATTTCCTGGTGGTCACCAACTTCCTCTATTCCCAGTCGGTGTTCATCGCCGTCTACATGCTGGCGGCTACCCTGGCCATGACGACGGTGCTGGTGGGCATCAACCATCCCGGCGGCGAGCGCCACTGGCGCGTCCATCTGCGCCTGGCGGGCCGGATGCTGGCCCAGGCGGTGCCGGTGATGGTGGTGCTGTTCGTGCTCTTCCCCCGCCTGCCCGGCCCCCTGTGGGGCATGCCCGCCGATTCCCGCAGCGGCATGACCGGGCTGTCGGACGAAATGTCCCCCGGCAGCATCAGCCAGCTGTCCCGGTCGAATGCGGTGGCCTTCCGGGTGGAGTTCGAGGGCGCGTCGCCCAAGACCTCCGCCCTCTACTGGCGGGGGCCGGTGATGTGGTTCTTCGACGGCCGCCGTTGGAAAGCCGGCTTCTTCGGCCGCAGCGCCACGCTGCGCTACACCGCCCTGAGCGGCCCGGTGAACTACACCGTCACCCTGGAGCCCCACAACAAGCCCTGGCTGTTCGCCCTCGATCTGCCCGCGGTGACCCCGGAACGGGCCCGCATCACCTCGGACTTCCAGGTGCTCGCGGCCCGGCCGGTGACCCATCGGGAGCGCTACGCCATGACCTCCTACCTGGATTACCGCACCGAAGGCCTCACCTCCCTGGAGCGGCGCTGGAGCCTGTTGCTGCCGGGGGAGGGCAATCCCCGTACCCGGGAACTGGGCCGGGAGTGGCGGGGTCAGCTGCGCGACCCGGCGGCGGTGGCGGCCCGGGCCCTGCGCTTCTACCGGGAGGAGACTTTCGCCTACACCCTGTCGCCGCCCCTGCTGTTGAGCGCCGACCCGGTGGACGAATTCCTGTTCGGCAGCCGCAAGGGTTTCTGCGAGCACTACGCCGGCAGCTTTGTGGTCCTGATGCGGGCCGCCGGCATTCCCGCCCGGGTGGTCACCGGCTACCAGGGGGGCGAGTTCAACGCCCTCGGCGGCTACCTCACCGTGCGCCAGTCCGACGCCCACGCCTGGGCCGAAGTGTGGCTGGAAGGCCGGGGCTGGGTGCGGGTGGACCCCACCGCGGCGGTGTCCCCCACCCGGGTGGAATCCGGCATCGCCGCCGCCCTCCCCGCCCCGGACCCCATCCCCGGCTTTCTCCAGCGGGACAGTCCCTGGCTGCAAAACCTGCGCTTCGGTTTGGATTTTCTCAACGGCGGCTGGAACCTGTGGGTGCTGAGCTACAACCAGGAGCGCCAGATGCAGCTCCTGGCCCGCCTGGGGTTCGGCTTCGCCTCCTGGCGGGAAATGGCCATCGGCCTGCTGGTGGGGGTGGCGGGCCTGCTGGCGGCGTTTTCCTTCTTCATGCTGCGGGACAGGGCGCGGACCAAGCCCGACCCCGCTTCCCGCGCCTACCGGCGGTTTTGCAAGCGGCTGGCGAAAGTGGGTCTGGAACGGCGGCCGGAAGAAGGGCCGTTGGACTTCGCCGCAAGGGTGGCGGCGGCACGGCCGGATTTGGCCCCGGCGGCGGAAGAGATCACCGCACTCTACGTCGATCTGCGCTACGGGCCGGGGGCGGGGGATTGGGCGGAATTGCGGCGGCGGGTGGGGGCATTCCGGCCGTAGCGCAGGCGACTCGCCTGCACCGGGCGCCAGCCCGCCTCACGGCGGGCAATGCAGGCGGGGTCGCCTGCGCTACAAGGTCACCGCCCGGCACCCTTCGGCGTCGCACTCCAGGTAATTGGGCCCATCTTCCCAGCTTCCCAGCACCCACCGTTCGCACGGCCGCCCGTCCACCTCGAAGCCGTGCCGCCCTGGACGGTGGGTGTGGCCGTGGATCATGCGGCTGCCGCCGTGAGTCCGGAGCAGGGCCTCCACCTCGGCGGGGTCGGCGTCCATCAGGGCGTAGTCCTTGCCCTGCTTCTCCGCCTCGCTGCGGCGGCGCAGGTTCTCGATCTCCGCCTTGCGCTCCGCCAGGGGGCGGGCCAGGAACACCGCCTGCCAGGCCGGGTTCCACACCATGTCCCGGTAGCGCCGGTAGGCTTCGTCCCGCAGGCACAGCTCGTCCCCGTGGAGCAGCAGGGTGGGGGTACCGTAAAGGTCCAGGGCATGGATGCCCGGCAGCAGCGTGCCCCGGGCCGCTTCCATGAAGCGTTCCGCCATCAGCAAATCCCGGTTGCCCGGCAGCAGGTAGAGGGCGATGTTTTTAGCTTTGAGTTCCGCCAGCCAGCCCACGATCTCGGCGTTGAACGGGTCGTCCAGGTCGTCGTCCCCCGCCCAGTAGTCGAACAGATCCCCCAGGATATAAAGCGCCTCCGCATCGGCCGGCAGTCCGTCGAGAAAGCGCCGGAACGCCGCCGTGAGGGCGGGGGTGGAGGGGGCGAGGTGGAGGTCGGAGATGAGCAGGGTGCGGGACATGGGGGAATTATCCCATAATGGCGGCGGTGCCGGCGCTTGCCGCCACCATCAATCATTCCGGGAGTCAAAACATGCGCCATGTCCTGCTGATCGCTCTTTGTTTGCTTGCATCCCCCGCCTTCTCAAGCATGATTATCCCGCGTCCCCTGGACCAAGTGGCCGCCGAGGCGCCCCAGGTGTTCACCGGCCGCGTTGAGAAAACCGAGCGCCGGGAGGTGGCCAACGGCGTCCAATTGAAGCTGACCGTCACCCCCCTCCAGGTGTTGCGCGGCGCCGCCCTGCCGGGGCCGGTGGAATTGGTCTATCACCACCGCGACCCCGTCATCCGGGACCAGGACGGCAAGGTCATCGCCAGTATCTCCCTGCAAATCGACGGCTCCGGCCGTGAGCTGAGTGTGCGGGAAGGGGAAACCTGGCTGTTTTTCGTCCGCCCCGTGGACGGCGGGACCATCTACCTGTTGCGGGTGGAGCCGGAGGAAAGGGCGAAAGAGCCTCTGCCGCCTTTTAGGCCTTGAGGCTGGTCCAGGGCGGATTGGCGCCGCGTAGTCCGCCGACGGGGCGCGCGCCGGCTATTGGGCCCCGCGCGGGCCGGGGAGGGTCAGCACCGCCACGTCCGCCACCGTCCAGGCCAGATCGGCGGGGAGATAGCTCGTCCGCAGCGTGACGGCACGGTCGAGGGATTCGACGCGGCGGACGGCGATTTGCCAACCGCCGATATCGAGACGGGTTTGCGCGACGGGCCTGCCCTCATCGAGGGTCAGGCGGTCGCCCTTGCCGAGGCGATCCAGCGCGACGGCGAACACGTAATGGGGGCCGTTGGCGGCCATGTTCTGCGGGTCGATGGCGTGGTCGGCGATCCAGCCGAGCATTTCGCCGAAGGGGCGGACGGTCTGGAAAAAGCCGGCCGGCACGCGGCTTGCCGGAACCGCGTACATGACGACCCGGGGGCGGGGCGGCGGCTGCCGGTCGCTCATGGCCTCGTGGACCAGGATGCCTTCCCGCCGGAAAGTGTAGTCGATGGCGTAAGCCTGCTCCGCCTGGCGTCCGGCCTCATCGGTGAAGACCAGCGAGCCGACGAGGCGGCGCCCTGCTTGCCCGCTGCGGGAGGGGCCCACATACGTCAGGTGGATGTCGGTCAGGTCGAAGCCCTCGAAACGGGTATCGGGATCGCGCAGCTTGCCCGCCACGCCGGGCTTGAAGGCGACTTCCGGCGGCAGCCCCGCATCCGGCAGGCCCCGCAGCAGCGCGACGGTGGCAAGGGTCGCTGCGGCGATATCCGCCGGCGCTTCGTCAATGGACGCCACCACCGGCCCGCGAAAGGCCGTCGCCTGTTCGGCGTGGACGAGGGGCGCCGCCAGCAGCGCCGCCGCCAGCAGGACGCTACGGCAAACGGAAATGGACGCCATAGGAATTTCCTCCGGACCGGGGCGGCTGGGCGATGGCGGGGCGATTTCCGGTGGAGCGCCCGAATCCGCCCCCGATGAGCGAGTTCGCGATCGTCGTGCCGGTGCCGACCGTGGTTTGGCCGGTGGCGACGATCACGTTGTCCACCACGGCGTCGGCCCCCTTCTTCGCCAGCTCCACGTTTTCCCCGCTCAATCGGCCTTTGCGCGCGGCATCTTCAATGAAGTCGATCTTGCTCTTGTCGAACGCCTTGAACTTCGCGACGGTTTTGAGCTTGCCGAGGACCGATCCCGTCGCAATGTCGGCGCCGACCGCCACCCCGCCGACGACGAGGGCCTGGAGCAGGGCGCGGCGGTGGGCTTCCGCGGGATTGATGCCGTTCTTCAGCAGGGTGTCGCGGGTCTTGTTGTACTGTTGATGGAATGCGGTGCCCCCGGCAATGACCGTTCCTGCCACCGGTACGACCGTGCCCACGGTGAGCGCCGTATCGAGGCTGGCCCAGCCCGCCGCGGCGATGATCTCCTCCATGGCGGCGATGCTTTCGTCGGAGAGCACCTCTTCCTTCCTTGCGCGCTGTTCACGCTGGTGCTGCTCCATCAGGTGGTCATTGACGACTTTCCGCAGGTGAGCCTCTTTCCGCAATTGGTCCATGTTGGGGTCCAGGAGGCCGAAGGGGTCCTTGGGGTTGATCGTGAAATCCTTGGGCGGGTGGGTGGCCGGCGGGGTGCCGTCTTGCGGCGTGTGGAACGGCGGCGAAGGCGGCCGCGGGGGCTCCGGCGGGGTGCCGTCGGGCTGCTTGACGCGGACCTCGCTCTCGCTGACGAAGGTGGTGACTTCCCACAGATAGGCCGGGCGGCCGTCGGACAGGACGCGGCTGTAGTCCTCGTATTTCCTGGTGACGAGGTATCCGCCCTGGGCAAATTCCACGTCGACGCCGGCGAGCTTGCTGGGCGGCTTGGCCGTGTCGGCGAGCCGGATGCGGTTGGCCACCACCTGCTTGAGCAGCGACGGCGGCGCCGTGGTGGTGCGTTCAGCGGGAATCCCCCGTGGCGGCTCAGCCAGGTAGGAGGGCAACAGGGGCGCCATGGGCGAGGTGCCCTCCACCACCCCGGGCGCCGATGGGGAGCCGCTGACCGTTCCCGGTTGCCGGAGGGCCGGGTCCGCCGACGAGGGCAAGCCCGGTGCAGTCGGCAATCCCCCAGGGAAATTCGGCCCCGGCTGCGGGAGGCTGTGGGGTGAGGGGGGATGCTGAGCCGCGGCAATCCCCGCGGTCATCGACACCGCCGCCATTACCGTCCGGATTATCATCGCGCGCGTCATTCGATGGGCCCTCGTTGCGTGGGTGCGTAATGAACTCTGGCACAGGCCCTCGCCGTCTTCAAGGACGATGGGCGCCGAAGGGGTTCCGCCATGGGGCGCAATGTTCGCTGGTTATTGCGTCCCGTGGGCTTTGGGGAAGGGCGTCGAGGCTGACCCATTTAATCCCGGATGCAAGGAGGGAAGTTTGGGTTTGGTGGGTTACGGCGCGATGCGCCTAACCCACCCTACACGGGCATAATCGCTTTATGCCGCCAGTTCCCTCAATACCTCGGGGTGGCGGACGGCGACCTTGAGCAGGGTTTTCGCCGCCCCGGAAGGTTCCCGCCGCCCCTGCTCCCAATCCTGGACGGTTCGCGGCGACACTCCCATCAGCGCGGCGAACTGGGTTTGGGTAAGGCCCGACTTCAACCGGGCTTCGGCGATGGGGGAAAGCGCAACCAGGGTCGATTTGGCTGCCGTGCCCGCTTTCATTTCGCGCACGGACTGCTTGAGGTCCTTGAGAAACTGGTCCATTTCCTTATCCATGTTCGATTTCCTCTTTCAATTCCCGCAGGAAGGCCACGGGCAGGTTGTCGAATTTGGCCTTGGCGTAGGCGATCAAGAGCCAGATCACGCCGTCTTCGAGAACCGTATAGTAAATCGCTCGTGCCCCGCCCCGCTTGCCTTGTCCCGACCGGCTCCAGCGGACTTTGCGCAGGCCTCCGCTGCCCGGAATCACGTCGCCCGCCAGGGGGTTGGCAGCCAGCCAACCGATGAACGCCTGGCGCTCGTCGTCGCTCCAGACTTGGGCGGCGTGGCGCTGAAAAGTGGGCGTCTCGATGACGGTGAGCATGGATGAATCATACGGCATTGCCGTACAAATGCAAGGAGGGAGGTTTGGGTTTGGTGGGTTACGGCGCTGCGCGCCTAATCCACCCTACGCGGGCTGACCCCTTTAGTCCCCATTGGCTCCAGACATTGGGACTTCATTTTCAGCCAATGAAATCTCTGCAACTCGCAATAGACCATTGGCAACGGCAGGCTGGAAATCCCTCAGGATGCGCTGAACAATAGCGTCCCGCTTTTCCTCTCCCTGGATAGAAACAATAACCAAGGCAAGGAAAACATTTGACTTCTTAGCAGTGCGATAGTGGTGCAGCTTTGTAAGCATCATGTACAGACGCTCTCGGAAGAACACCATCGTCCCTGGCCCCGCGGACCGGACTTCTATAAAAACTTCCGCATCAGGGACGGTAACGTACCCATCGAACAAAGGCGACTCATCGCTAACAGGATCAGTAATTGCGAATTGTGCAGTCAGCTTTACTTCACGGAGCAGCGCGTATTGTTGCCACCCATTTGCGGCGAGAAACTTGGCAATCGTAATGTCTTCTACCTTCCGGCGGTCAATCCTTCTTGTAACGGGTTCGGCGGCTTGTGCGGGTGGTTCCTCTTCTTGTGTTCGCTTGGCCTGTACCTCTTCGTCGGGCGCTTGTTGAACAGCAAATGCCTTGGCGAAGACTTCCGGAATTCCTACGATATTTGTACTGCTCTGCTGCTGTGAAACAGACGTGGCTACTGTTATCAGATGACCACGAAGTTCGGTGTTCTCGGCCTTTAGCCCTTTGTTTTCAGAGTCCTTTGCTTCGATCTGGCGACTTAGGGAAATCAGCTTCCCGACTGAGAAGTTATCGAAACTTTCGCTAAGAACCAAGACGATAAAGAACGCCAGTAGCACTAAGAGGCCGGCAGAGATTTCGCCTTTGGGGTCCAAGCAAAAAAACTTGTACGCGACCATTGCGGCAAAAAAGAGACATACAAGAACAATCAAGACTCGTACAAAGACGCTGTGGCTTCGTTCCATGTGGGCATTCTCGTTCATGGTGGCTAACTAGAAGTAGCTAGAAGTAGGCGTCCCATTGTCTTTTTTTCAAAAGGACAATCGCATCGCCTAATATCGGTTGTCGCGAACAATTCATATGTTGATCAACATACTGTGAAAATCAGAGCATCCTAAAAAGCAAATTCAAACGAAGCATGCCTAACATAATCCGCTGCCGAATAAAAAAGGCGGCTCGCGCCGCCTTTTTCCTTGTGTACCTCAGCACACTTCCGCTTTTTCGATTATCACATCCTCCACCGGCACGTCCTGGTGGCCGGCGCGGTTGCCGGTTTTGAGTTTCTTGATCTTGTCCACCACGTCCTGGCCTTCGGTGACGCGGCCGAAGACGCAGTAGCCGAAGCCCTGAGCGGTGGGAGCGCGGAAGTTGAGGAAGTCATTGTCGGCGACGTTGATGAAAAACTGGGCGCTGGCCGAGTGGGGGTCGGGGGTGCGGGCCATGGCGATGGTGTAGGCCTCGTTCTTCAGGCCGTTGGCGGCTTCGTTTTCCACCGGGTCCTGGGTGGCTTTCTGGGCCATGTCGGGCATGAAGCCGCCGCCCTGGATCATGAAGCCGTCGATGACGCGGTGGAACAGGGTGTTTTCGTAGTGGCCGCTTTCCACGTACTGGAGGAAGTTGGCGACGGTTTTGGGGGCCTTCTCGGCGTCCAGTTCGAGGGTGATGGTGCCGAGGTTGGTGTGGAGTTTAACCATGTTTGCGGGCTTTCTTCTTGCGGGAGGTTGAGGATTCGGTGGTGGTGGCTTGCTGGGCGGCGGGGGCGTCCTTGTCGGCCACCATGCCCTTGGGCAGGCTGCTGACCGGGGTCATGTCTTCGATGATCACGTCCTGGGTGGGAACGCCGGCGGCGATAAAGTCTTTTTTGGTGGTGGGCAGGGCGTTGATTTTCCTCATCACGTCCATGCCGGAGAGGACGCGGCCGAATACGCAGTAGCCGTAGTAGTCTTCGTCCCTGCGGTAGTGGTTGAGGTGCTTGTTGTCTTCCATGTTGACGAAGAACTGGGAGGTGGCGGACTGGGGGTCGTTGTCCCGCGCCATGGCCAGGGTGCCGGGGGTGTTCATGAGGCCGTTGGTGGCTTCGTTGGGGATCGGCGGCAGGGTTTCCTTGGGTTCCAGCTTGGGGGTGAAGCCGCCGCCCTGGACGATGAAGCCCTTGATCGAGCGGTGGAACAGCGTGCCGTTGTAAAAGCCGCTTTTCACGTAGTGCAGAAAATTATCGACGGTTTTCGGGGCTTTGTCCGGGTAGAGCTCGAACACCACGTTGCCGAAGTTGGTCTTCATTTCGATCAGGGGGTTGGCGGCGAGGGCGGTCCCGGTGAACAGCAGGGCGGCGAGGGCAACGGATAAGCGGCGCTTCATGCTCGGTCCTCCTTTTGGCGTTGTTCCAGGTGGGGCGAAAAGGCGCTCAGGCCGCGCCTTCGTAGACGATCTTCCATGCGCCGTTTTCCTGTTTCCAGTACTGGCGTTTGCGCATCTTGTTGTTGAGGTTGTTGCTACGGTAGTCCTGGTCGAAGGTTACCACGGCCAGGGGCTCCTTTCCAGGATAGCGGAACAGGCTCACCCGGTTCAGTTTCACCTCGATCCATTCCTTGCTGGCGTTCACCTGGCGTTTCTGCTCGCCCCAGGCGGAGCGGTCCTGGCCGTCGGCCTGGAAGTCGCCGCCGTAGTAGCGCAGGTACTGGTCGGTGTTGCGGCTTTCCCAGGCTTTCCGCCAGGCCTCCACTTGGGCGGCGAGGGCGTCCCGTTCCCGGGTCAGGGTGGCGGGGGCCACCCATTCCACGTTGTCGCTGATCACCACCGGGGTGATGCCGGACTGGATGGATTTGCTGATGGCCAGGATGTCCGGATTGGTGAGCACCACGCAGCCGTCGGAGGCGCGGGGCGGGCGGCTGTAGGTGTCGGAAGGGGTGCCGTGGAGCCAGATGCCGTGGCCGTCCCGGCCCAGGCGCCGGTCCCACTCGTTGGGATAGCTGATGGGGAAGGCGACGGGGCCGTAAAAATCGGTGAGCTTGTCCTTGGGCAGGGTGGAGGTGACGAAATACACCCCCAGGGGGCTCAGCTTGTCCCCTTCCTTGTTCTTGCCGACGCCGTTCTTGCCGATGGTGATGTAGTAGTCCGCCACGTAGCGAGGCTGGCCGTTCACGTTCTGGTACAGATAGAGGCGGGCGCGGCTGGCGTCCACCACCACGGCGTAGTGCTGTTCCGGCAGCATTTGCAGCAGGTACTTGGGCACTTGCTCGGCGGCGGGCTGTTCCTGGTAGCGCTTGAGACGGGCCAGGGCCTCCTGGCGCAGGTCGTCGGCCTTGGGGGCCTCGCTGCCGCCGAAGGAGCTGAGAGGCCGCGCCCGGGCCAGCAGCAGGTCGCCCTTGATGAGGTGGGCGAGACGGAAGTTGGGGTTGATGCCCAGAAGGTGGTCGATCACTCCCAGCGCGGCATCCAGGCGGTCGTGGCGGATTTCGTTCAAGGCTTTCACCACCAGGGCTTCCGGGTCCCGGGTGTCGAAAGTGGGAAGCGCGCGGCCGGACGAGGAGGGACGGCTGCCCATGGCGCCGGCGGGGGGCGGCGTCACGGCGGGCTGCAGCAGGAGCAGCAGGGCGCAGACGGCCAGTTTGGCCCGGCCCTTCATCAACATTTTGAGTCCATGCATCTTGGCCCGATAAGTTACTGATTTTTACTCTGGGAATCAAGCACGGTCAGCGGCCGATGCGTTCTTCCGCGATCATCCAGCGCTTGCCCACCTTCACCATCTCCAGGGTCTTGGTGGTGGCGTTGACCAGAGCGCCGGCTTCGTAGCCTTGGCGGAAGGTCACGCTGGCGCGGGTGCCGTCCTTCGCCACCCTCACCTTGGGGGCGGTGACGGTGACCTTGATGGACTTGGGCGCGGTGATGCGGGCGCGGCGGGTCTTCTCCCACTCCCCGCGGCTTTCTCCCTTGGGCGGCTTGAATTCCCGGCTATAGTGGCCCAGGTAGGCGCCCACGTTCTGGGACGACCACGCCCTGGCCCAGCCGTTCACCGTCTGGAGCAGGGCTTCCGACTCGTCCGTCTGGGGCTTGGCGGCGGGTTTCTCCGCCGGCTTCTGGGCCGGCTTTTCCGGCGCCGGCTTGGCAGCGGCGACGACGATGGGTTTCGCCGGCGGCACCGGCACCGCGGGGGCTGCCGGGACGGGTTTCGCCGCGGCGGGAGCGGCGGGAACCGCCGGCGCCGTGGCGACCACCGTGGCGGCGGGCTTGGGGGCCGCCATGGGCTGCGCCGTGGCGGGCAGGGCCAGGGCGATGCGCAGGGGTTCGTTGCGACCGCCGGCGCGGGGCAGATCGGTCATCAGGGCCAAGTGGGAGGGGGGCGCGGCCCTGGGCTGTTTGCTGTTTCCCAGGGCCCTTTCGTAGGACAGGCTCGCCATGCGGGTGTAGATTTCTCCCAGGTTGTCGTAGGCTGCGGCGTAGCTGGGATGGGTGTGGAGGGCGGCTTCCAGCTCCGCACGGGCCTTGTCGTACTGGCCCAGGGAGGCGTAGAGCACGGCCAGGTTGTTGCGGGGTTCCGGCAGGGCGGGATAGTCCCGGATCAGGGCGGCGTATACCTGCACCGCCTCCGCGCTGCGCCCCAGTTGGGCCAGGGCGGCACCCTTCGCCAGGCGGGCGTCGGGGCTTTTGGGGCGGCCGGCCAGGTAGCCGTCGGCGGCTTGCAGGGCCCGGTCATACTGGCCCTGGCGCAGGTATTCCTTGGCATCCTGGAGGCTGTCCCCCAGGGCGGGTGCGGCGCCGAAGGCAAGGGCCGCCGCCAGAAGGGCGGCGGCATAGGGAGTTCGGGTCATGAATAAGTCTTCGGACGGTATGGGAAAAGTTGCCCGGATTCTACCAAGAAGGGCGGTGGGGTGCCAGCCGCGGCATCCGCCGGCTCCAGGGGCGAGTGGCTGTTTCTCGGCGGGACTTCGGGCTATGCTGTAGGGAAAAAGCGCGGCCGCGAAGGCTGCGCATTCTTCTTTAGGATGCCCGATAACAATGACCAGCCGTTTCGCGCCCAATTTTTCGCTCCGGGCCAAGCTCGCCGCCCTGGTGGCGGCCCTGTCGCTGCTGCTGCTGGCCGTGCTGGCGGCGCTGCATTGGTACGGCCGGGGGCTGGGGTTTTTTCCCTATGGGTTGGCGGTTCTGTTGGCGGGGGTGGGGTTTTACCGCCTGCTGGCCAAGACCATTGCCGGCCCGCTGGAGCGGCTGGTGCGGGAAGTGGACGCCGTGCGCGCCGGCCATGAGGCGGCGGAACCGGCCTGGCTGGAAATGGAGGGCCGGGACGAAGTGGGGCGCCTGGCGGCCATCGTCAACGACATGCACCACAGCTTTTTCGAGGCGCGGCAGCGCTTGCAGGAAAAGGTCAACGGGGCCAACGTCGCCCTGGTGTCCACGGTGGAGCAGCTCCAGCAGCGTTCGTCGGAACTGAACCAGCGGACCGAGGAGCTGGAGGGCGCCCTGGAAACCATCAGCCAACTCGCCACCACCGACAGCCTCACCGGCCTGCCCAACCGCCGCCACTTCGACGACCGGATGGAGGACGCCCTGGCCCGGGCCCGGCGTTTCGACGAACCCCTTTCCGTCATCATGCTGGACGTGGACAAATTCAAGCAGATCAACGACACCCTCGGCCACGGCGCCGGCGATGCGGTGCTGGCGGACCTGGGCCGGCTCATCGGCTCCCGCACCCGCTCCAGCGACGTATCCGCCCGCCTGGGGGGGGACGAGTTTGTCTTCATCCTTCCCAAGGCGGACCTGGCGGAAGCCGAAGCCTTGGCCCAGGACCTGCTGGAGCGGGTGCGGGCCCACGACTTCCGCTACCAGGACCAAGCCATCCCGGTCACCCTCAGCATCGGCGTCGCCCACTTCGCCTTCCCTCCGGCCATGTCGCAAGTTTTGTACAAGGCGGCGGACGATGCCCTCTATGAAGCTAAACGCCACGGAAGGAACCGCGTGGCGGCCGTTTCCTGGAACGAGGAGGGAATGCGCTTGGCATAGGGGCGAAAAACCTGCGGACATACGTATTGACACGTACAAACCCTTTTGGATATAAGTAATTCTACTAATATAAAAATACTACAGGGAGCCGGTAGATAAGTACCGGCCCGTTTTCGTAGTCCGCAGTTCGTTTGGAGAGGGGTTTGAAATGAAGCAGCTCATCATGCAGTTCATCCGTGACGAGGAAGGCGCTTCCGCCATCGAATACGCCCTGATCGCGGGGCTCATCGCCGTAGCCATCGCAACCGTTTTGTCTCCCATCGGGGACAAACTCGTCGCACTCTTTACCGACATCGAAACCAAGTTGCCGTAAAGCCCGGGCGGCGAATGCCGCTCCCGCTTGACCCGGCTGCAAAGGCCAAATGAACGCCTTATTGGCGCAGGCTCTGCTCGTCCTGTGGGCGGGGGTGGGGGCCACCTACGACTGGCGCTTCCAGCGGTTGCCCAACTGGCTGACCCTGGGGGGCTTTGCCGTGGGCGCGGCCTACCTCCTGCTTGCCGGCGCGGCACCCCTCGGCGGCGACCCCCTGCGCAACTGGATGGCCGCCGGGGTGGCGCTCCTGGTTCTTCTTCCGCCCTATGTGTTCCACTGGATGGGGGCGGGGGACGTCAAGTTCTTCGTCGCCATGGGCCTCCTGGGGGGCGCCAAGGTTTTGCTGCCGGCCTTCTTCTTCGCCTGTCTGCTGACCGGGATGTGGGCCCTGGCGGTGATGGCCGCGAACCGGATGGCGCTCCACTGGGTATCCTGGCGGCTGACGGCACGCCTGCTGGTGGCGCCCACCCGGTTGCCTTTCGGGGTGGGCATGGCGGTTGGTTTCGTTTTGTCCGTGCTCGACATTTTTCATGGCTTAGGGTGAGGGGCGATGAGGCGGCGAGGGACGACTTTCCAACCAGGCGGTTCCCGCCAGAAAGGGGCGGCGGCAGTGGAGTTCGCCCTGGTGTTCCTGCTTTTTCTTTCGGTTTTTTATGCCATAGTTTGCTATGGGCTGGTTTTCGCGGCCCAGCAGAGCCTTACCCTGGCGGCGGAGGAAGGCGCCAGGGCGGCGGTGCAGGATGCGCCGGACCAGGCCACCCGGCTTACCCGCGCCCAAAACACCGCTAGCGGCCTGGTGAACTGGCTCAGCGGCGTAAGCGTCGCTGCCGCTGCCGCGCCTTGCGCCGCCAACCCGGCGGCGGAGTGCGTGACGGTGACGGTGAGCTACGATTACCAGGCCAATCCCCTGGTGCCCTCTCTTCCGCTCCTTGGCGTGGCGGTACCCGACACGCTTCAGTCGACGGCGACGGTGCAGTTGTGAGCGTGCGGGAATAACAACTTAATCTTCGGTGATGCGCAATAAATGGCGAAAATCCAGCAGATAGTCGCGGTGTTGTTGGTCCTGGTTTCCCTGGCCTTGGGCTGGTATGCCTGGGTGCTGGGCAAACGGGCGGTGGCGCCCCAGCCGGGGGCGGTGGCGCCGGCGGGGCTGGCGGTGGTGGTGGCCGCCAAGCCGCTGACGGCCGGCGTGGTCATCCCTGCCGACGGCGTGAAACTGGAAACCCATCCCACCCGCCCCCAGGGCGCCTTCGACCAGGTGGCCGGGGTGGTGGGCAAGGTGCCGTCGGAAAACATCGGCGTCGGCGAAGCCATCCTGAGCAAGAACCTGCTGGGGGGCGAAGGGGGCTTCTCCCGTGAACTTCAGCCCGGCGAGCGGGCGGTGGCGGTGAAGGTGGACGAGGTGAGCGTGGTAGGCAACCGCCTGGTGCCCAAGGACGTGGTGGACGTTTACCTTGCCCTGCGGAAAAGCGGCGAGGAGGTGGCGGAGACCCAGGCCAGGCTTCTGCTGCCCGACCTGCGGGTGCTGGCGGTGGGCAGCCGCTCGGTGCAAAGCGCCGGCGAGGGGCAGGTGGCCAAGCCCTTGCAGGAAGTGCCCCGCACCGTGGTGCTGGCGGTGCCGGAGAAGGAAGTGAGCCGGCTGGCCCTGGCGGGAGAAAACGGCCGTCTGATCCTGGCCCTGAAGAATCCCACCGAAGGGGAGCGGGCAGCGCTGACCGAGGCGGAGCGGGCCAACCTGTCGGAACGCCTGGGGGAGGCCAGCAAAGTGACCCTGCGGGGCTTGGCCGGCCAGGGGGCGGTGGAGCCTGTCGCGGCGACGCTGCCGGGAATGCCTGCGGTAGCCCGGGGGCAAGGTTCGGAACAGGGTGTGGAGGTGATTCGCGGCCTGGGCAAAGGAGAAGCGAAATGAAGCGCTGGGCAGCGATGGTCCTATGGTTCGCGGCAAGCGCCGCCGGGGCGGGGGAGGAACTGATCCGGGTCGGTGCCGGCCAGCACCACAATTACGTCTCCGCCACCAAGGTGAAGCGGGTGGCGGTGGGGGACGCGGACATCGCCGACGTCTCCATCCTGTCCCGCAACGAGATGCTGGTGCTGGGCAAGAAGCCCGGCGTCACCAGCCTGCTGGTGTGGGAGCACCGCTACGGCGGCAAGCCCAAGACCTACCTGCTCCAGGTGGACCCTATGGTTCCGGTCGCGGACAGCGGCGAGAGGGCGCCGTCCACCGGTCAGGTGCAGGTGGACGTGCAGATCGTCGAGATGAGCCGGAAGGTGCTGAAGGAATTCGGCGTCAACCTGCTCAACAGCACCAGCGAGTTCACCGTCGGCCTATTTGCCCCCGGTTCCCCCTCTACCGGCACCGTTGTCCCCAATCTCGGCAACCTCACGGCCGCCGACGTGACGCGGCCGTTCTCCGACGCTTTCCGTCTGGTGTCCGGTTCCGGCAACCGGGGCCAGTTGCGCGTGCTGGCCTTCCTGGAGCAGAACGGCCTCGCCCATACCCTGGCCCGCCCCTCTCTGGTGGCCACCAGCGGCCAGACCGCGAGCTTCATGGCGGGGGGCGAATTTCCCATTCCCATCGCCCAGAGCCTGGGGCAGGTGACCGTGAGCTACAAGCCTTACGGCATACGGCTCAACCTGACCCCCACGGTGTTCAGCAAGGACCGCATCGCCATCAAGCTGGCGCCGGAGGTGAGCGAACTGGATTTCGTCAACGTCGTCTCCGCAGGCGGGGTGAGCGTGCCCGGCGTGCTGATCCGCCGCGCCGAAACCACCATCGAACTGGGGGACGGCGAGTCCTTCATCATCGGCGGGCTGGTGAGCCGCAACATGGTGGACAACCTGGACAAGGCGCCCGTCCTGGGGGACATCCCCATCCTCGGCGCTTTCTTCAAGAGCACCCGCTTTTCACGCCAGGACAAGGAACTGGTGATCATCGCCACTCCCCACCTGGTCCGCCCGGCCGCCGCCGGCGCGGAGCTGCCCCTGCCCGGGGCGGAATACGAGAATTACGACCCGTCCTGGCTGCGGGTGCTGATGTATCAGAAGGACCCCTTCGCGGTGGAAGGGGCCAAGTAGTCTGCGAGAGTTGGGACTCCACCGAATTACCCTCCCCCTTGACGGGGGAGGGCTAGGGTGGGGGTGGGATGGAGGAGGGGGGAACGTTGCCGCGTCACCCCCATCCCAACCTTCCCCCGTCAAGGGGGAAGGAGTGGTCGGTCCCGGCTTTGCCGGGAGCATTTAACTCCACGTAGGGAGAAGGTGTGGACAACCGGTTCGTTTTCGTCACGGCGAAGCAGGAGCGTTTTCACTGGCTGAGCGAGGCCCTGTCGGGGGTCGGGGTGCTGGTGTGGGACAAGGGAGAGCGGGACACCCTGTTGCAGTTGATCGGCTCCATCGGGGTGCGGGTGGTGTTCCTGGACTTCAACGCCGAGTCGGTGGCGTCCTCTTCGGCCCTGGCCGAGGAGCTGCTCAAGGTGTTTCCCAGCCTGTGGCTGGTGGGGGTGGGGGGGAACCATTCCGGGGAAAACATCCTCGCCGCCATGCGGGCGGGAGCCCGGGAGTTCATCCGGGAGGACGAGGAAGCGGCCCGGGCCCGGGCCACGGTAAGCCAGTTGGTGGAAAAGGCGCCGCCCCTGCCCTCCAGTCCCCGGGGACGGATGCTGGCCCTGCTGGGTGCGCGGCCCGGCGTCGGCTCCACCATGGCGGCGGTCCATGCCGCCCTCACCCTGAAGGCGGAAGTGCCCAACGAGGAGGTGCTGCTGCTGGACTTCGGCTTCCCCCAGGGTGACGCTTCCCTCTACCTGGATACCAAGCAGTTCTACAGCTTCGCCGACGCCGCGCGCAGCGTGCGGCGCTTCGACCACGCCCTGATCAAGACCGCCTTCGTGCGCCATCCCAGCGGCTTGGCGGTGCTGCCCTTCCCCCAGAACATTACCGAAATGCAGGAAATCTCCCCGGCGGAGCTGATGAACCTGCTGTCCCTGCTCAAGTTCTACTTCAAGTACATCGTGGCGGACCTGGGGGGCTTCATGGGCACCGACTTCCTGCTCCACGTGCTGGGGGTGGCGGACCAGGTGCAACTGCTGTGCGAGCAGACCGTGCCCTCCTGCCATTCCGCCAACCAGCTGCTGAAGCGCCTGGAGGACAAGGGTTTCGACCCCTCCCGCATCGGCCTGGTGATCGCCAAGTACGACGCCCGCGTCGGCATGACCTCCCGCCAAGTGGCCAAGCTGCTGGACCTGAACTGGCGCGCCAACCTGCCCAACCGGCATTACGCCCTGATCGAGTGCGCCAACGAGGGCAAGTCCCTCCACGCCCTTCACCCCCGGGACCCCTATCTGGGGGCGGTGCGGGAGCTGCTCAGGGGATTCGCCGCCGGAGCCGCCGCCAAGCCGGAGGAAGGCTGGACGGCGGGCTTGCGCCGGCTGGTGTCGCCCCTGCTGGGGAAGGCTGAATCGTGAGCGTGGACTACGGCTTCGGCTTCCTGGCGGAGACGCCGTTCCACGAGAGCGACGAGTTCCACCGCATCAAGCTCACCTTCCACGAATACCTGGTGGACCGCCTGGGCGAGCAGGGGGTGGATTACAGCCGCTGGACCCGGGAGCAGGTGCAGCAGTACGTGTCCCAGGAAATGGAAGAGTATCTGCGCAAGCGCCCGGTGCCCCTCAACACCGCCGAGATCCAGCGCATCGTCAAGGACCTGACCCACGAGTTGACCGGTCTCGGCCCCCTGGAGGACCTGCTGGCCGACGAGGAAATCGAGGACATTTTCATCAACCGCTACAACGAGGTGTTCGTCACCCGCCAGGGCCGGCTGGAGCGCAGCGCGGTGCGCTTCGTGGACGACAAGCACGTGATCCGCATCGTCCACCGCATCCTCGCTCCCCTGGGGCGGCGCCTGGACGAGAGCAGCCCCATGGTGGACGCCCGCCTGGCGGACGGCAGCCGGGTCAACGCCATCATCCCGCCCCTGGCCCTGGACGGCCCGGCGGTGTCCATCCGCAAATTCCGCCGCGACCCCCTCAAAGCCGGCGACCTGCTGGCCTACGGCACCCTCACCCAGGACATGCTGGAGTTCCTCAAGGCGGCGGTCACCGCCCGCTGCAACATCCTCATCAGCGGCGGCACCGGCGCCGGCAAGACCACCTTCCTCAACATCCTGGCCCAGTACATCGGCGAGGGGGAGCGGCTGGTGACCATCGAGGACGCCGCCGAACTGCGCCTGCTCCACGAGCACGTGGTGCGCCTGGAAACCCGGCCCGGCCTGGAAAGCCAGACCGAAGTCAGCGCCCGGGATCTGGTGCGCAACTCCCTGCGTATGCGCCCCGACCGCATCATCCTGGGCGAGGTCCGGGGCGGCGAGGCGATCGAGCTCTTGCAGGCCATGAACACCGGCCACGACGGCTCCATGAGCACCATCCACGCCAACACCCCCCGGGACTCCCTGCACCGCCTGCTGCTGCTGCTCAACTTCGGCGGCTTCCAGGGCAGCGAGACCAATCTCAGCCGGCAGATCGCCGGCGCCATCGACTTCATCGTCCAGATTTCCCGTCTGCCTTCGGGCAAGCGGCGCATCACCTCCATCAGCGAGGTCACCGGGGTGGTCGACGAGGTGATCGCCATGCAGGAGCTGTTCAGCTACGCCTGGGGCGGCGCCCTGGGCACCCAGGAAGAGGGGCGCTGGGTGTGCAACCGGCTCAGCCCCCAGACGCCCAAGATGGCGGGGTTTAGCGCCGAGTGGATGCGGGGGTGAGATGAAGCTATCTCAAAAACTACTGCGTGCCCGTGATCCGGGGGCGGGCGGTGCTCGGAATCCTCATGTACTTCAATGTACATTCCGGTTCCTGCGCTCCGTCCGCCCCCGGCTGAGCGTGGTTGTTGCCGCTTCAGCGGCATTACAACCACGGCCTGCCCCTTGCGGGCTGACGGGCGCTCGCTACATTTTTGAGATGGCTTCATGCTGAACCCGGCCTCCCTGCTGCTGCTGGCCGCCGCCGTGCTGTTCCTGCTGGGGGCCTGGCTGCTGTGGAGTGCCGGCTCCCGCAAGGGGCTGCACGGCGCGATCCGGGCGCGCCTGGAGTCCCTCACCGGCCGGGTGTCCAGGGAGCCGGATCAGCGCTCGCCGGGAAGCCGCTACGGCCTCGCCGCCCTGCGTTTCGTCGGCAAGGGGATGTACCGGGCGGGGTTGAGCCTCAGCCCCCAGGCCCACAACGTTCTGCTGGGGGCGCCGGTGGTGGCGTTTCCCTTCCTGGTGGCGGCCCTGGGCTTTTCCGTCGCCCTGATACTGTTGGCGGCCTATCCGGTGTTTCTCTATTTCCTGCTGTTGTGGAAGATCGGCCGCTTCGGCCATGCCCTGGTGGAGCAGTTGCCGGGCTTCCTCGACGGCGTTTCCCGTTCCCTGGCGGTGGGCAACACCATGCCGGTGGCGATCCGCCTTACCATCGAGAAAAGCCCCGACCCGGTGCGGCGGGTGTTCGATCAGATGCTGCGGCGCCACGAACTGGGGGCGTCGGTGGAGGACGCCCTGCAGCAGGTGGCGAAAAGCTACGCCATCCGGGAACTGTCCATGCTGGCCTCGGTGGTGGCGGTCAACGCCCGTTTCGGCGGCAAGGTGGAACCGGTGCTGTCCAACATTTCCACCGCCATCCGCGAAAAGGAGCGGGCGCGGCGGGAACTGCTGGCCCTCACCGCCGAAACCCGTTTCTCCGCCTGGCTCCTGAGCGGCATGCCCATCGGCGTCGCCGCCATGATGGCTGCCTCCAACCCGCGCTATATCTACGGCATGTGGACCGACCCCACCGGCCACTGGCTGCTGCTGGGGGCCTTTGGCCTGGAGGTGGTCGGCACCCTGCTGCTGTTCCGGATGTCGAGAATCTGAGATGGATCTGGCGCTGCTGTTTCCCCTGCTCCTGGCCGTCAGCGTGATGCTGTTCAGCCTCGGCCTGCTGTGGCTGATGGTGCTGGCGGCGCAGCGCATGCGCCGGGCCCGCAGCAGCACCTTCCTGATGATGCGCCACGCCGAGAATTTGGCGTTCAAGGGGGAGATCAGCGAACTCCTGGGGGAGAGCGACAACTGGCTGGACCGGACGGTGCGCGCCTTGGCCAAACTGGTGCTGGAGGAGGACTCGGAAACCCACCCCTACCACGAGGAGCGCCGCCTCCTGACCCAGGCCGGGTTCCGCGGTCTGCGGGCGCTGATCGTGTTTTCCGCCCTGCGGGTGGGGCTGCCCATCGCCGCGGTGGTGGCCCTGTCCCTGGCCTGGCTGGGCTCCCCCTTCAATCTCAAGTTCGCCACCAACGTGTTCACCGTGGGAGCCCTGGGCTACCTGGCGCCCAAGTACATTTTGCAGTGGCTGGCCCGGCGCCGCATGGAACGCATCGCCGCCGAGCTTCCCCTGTTCGTGGACTTTCTGCGCATGCTGCAAGGGGTGGGGCTCAACCTGGAGCAGAGCCTGCTGGTCATCACCGACACCCAGGCCAAGGTGCTGCCCAGCCTGGCGGAGGAAATGCGCGAAGCCATGCGCCAGATTTCCAGCGGCCGCCAGCGCAGCGCGGCGTTCGAAAAGCTGGCCACCGACCTGGGCGTTTCGGAGCTCCACGAGCTGGTGACCATCATCGTCCAGGCCGACCGCTACGGCAGCCCCCTGCAGGAACCCCTGTTCCAACTCTCCAAGCAGATGGTGGAGCGGCGGCGCTTCGAGGTCCAAACGCAGGTCGGAAAAACTTCCGCTAAGATGGCAGTAGTGATGGTGATTTGCCTGCTTCCCGCCCTGATGATCGTCACCGCCGGTCCGGGCTTTCTCGCCATTCTCAAGGCGCTGTCGAAATAGTGAGGAGATCCGAATGAAACCGTACCACATGCATTGGAATCGAGGACTGGCGGCAGCGCTGGCCCTGTCGCTGACGGCCGCGTCCTGGGGAGCGGCGGCCAAGGCCGAGCTCACGCCGAAGGAGGGGGAGGGGCAGGCCGCCCTGACCAAGGAGGGGGAGCTGGGCAAGAACCCCGAGCTTTACCTGCAACTGATCCGGGGCATCCAGCAGAAGGGGCTGTACTACGCTTCCCTGGCCCACCTGGACGCCTTCGCCCTGCGCTGGACGGACAACGAGGAGGCCACCCTGCTGCGGGCCCATGCCCTGCGGGAAATCGGCCAGCCGGAAAAGGCCAAGGAGCTGTACGGCAAGCTGGTGGGGGGCAACTTCGCCGCCGAGGCCTACCACGGCATGGGCATGATCGCCCTGAGCCAGGGACAGCAGAAGGAAGGGGTGGAAGCCCTCAACAAGGCGGCGGCCCTGGCCCCCACCAACACCGACATCCTCAACGACCAGGGCCGCGCCCTGCTGGAAACGGGCAAGCTGGACGATGCGAAGCAGAGCCTGTTCCGGGCGGCGGAACTGGACAGCCGCAACAAGCGGGTGGGGGCCAACCTGGCCTTGCTGCTGATGCTGGAAGGCAAGTCCCAGCAGGCGGACGAAACCTTGCGGCGCTACGGAATTTCCGCTTCCACGCAACAGGAACTCCGGCGGAAGGCCGGCGAAATGACGACAAGGAAAACACCATGACGAAAACGGTTCGGTTCCTCATCCTTGCCCTGGGTTCGGCCGCCTCCGCGGCCCTGGCGGGGGAGCCTCTCGCCGCCCCCGAGCGCGCGTCCTACGCGGTGGGCAGCGGCACCGATGCCCTCCTGGCCCGCCAGCGGGAGGGGCGCCAAGCCGGCAAGCCCCTGCCGATCCCGGCGGCGGAGGCGGAGCCGAGCCGCAAGCGCTACCTGAACAGCTTCAGCCGTCCCATCCCCGATCAGCTGCTGACCCAGCAAAGCCCCTCCGCCGCCAAGTAAACGGCCGTGGCACGAGTTTTTCCCCGATTCCGGCAAGGCGGCGCCATCAGCGCCGTGGCCGCGGTCTTCCTCGGCCTCGCCCTCACCCTGAGTGCCCTGGCGGTGGACCTGGGCCATCTGTTCTGGGCCCAGCGGGATTTGCGCAAGGCGGCGGACCTGGCCAGCCTGTCGGCGGTGACCGACCTCTCCAATGCGGGCTTGGTGGCCCAGCAGATCGCGGCGGCCAACGGTTTCGACGTCTCCGGCGATAACCTGGTGGCGGCGGTGGGGGTGTACGACGAAGTCAACCGCAGCTTTGGTGCCGGCGGCGATGCCTCCGTCCAGAATGCGGTGAAGGTGACCGCCACCCGGGACGTGCCCTATTTCTTCCTCCCCGGTTCCCGCACCCTCTCTGTCGAGGCCGTGGCGGTGCGTACTCCCATCGCCAGCTTTTCCCTCGGGTCCTTCCTCGGTCGGGTGGATTCCCAGAGTTCCCCGGTGCTCAATGCCGTCCTGGGAGGGCTGCTCGGGGGCGCGGTGAACCTGGATGTGCTGGGCTACCAGGGCCTGGCCGCCGCCAGCGTATCCCTGATGAACCTGCGCACCGGGCTCGGTCTGGGAACGGTCAACGAGTTGCTCAATGCCAACGTCACCTTGGGGGAACTGCTCGACGCCACCATCGCCGCCCTCAACGCCAAGGGCGACGCGGCGAGCCTGGCCGCGTCGGGCACCCTGGGCACGGTGAAGGCCAGCGTTTCGCCCGCCCTGCACCTGCAAGTGGGGGAACTGCTCAAGGTGGACCAGAACAGCCCGGAGTCCGCCGCCCATGCCGAAGTGAACGTGCTGCAACTGCTCACCCTCGGGGCCCAGGTGGCCAACGGCGGCGTGGCCCTGGACCTGGGCGGCGTGGGGCTCAACCTGGGGGCCTTGCTCAACCTGGGGCTCAAGCTTCAGCTTTCCGGCGAACCGGATATCGCCATCGGCCCGGCCCGGCAGGATCAAGACGGCAACTGGGTGACCCGGGCCCACTCGGGCCAGGTGGGGGCGGATTTGGATTTGTCGGTGCTGGGGGGGCTGGTCCACCTGCCCATCCGGGTGGAGGCAGCCGCCGCCGACGCCGAGCTGATCGGCGCCCGCTGCGAGGTGCCCTGGGAGGACAGCACGGTGACCGTCCGCACCCAGCCCCAACTCCTGAAGCTGAGCATACCCAAGGGCAAGATTCTGAACCTGGGGCTGGCCTGGGTGGAGGTGGCCTCTCCTATCGAGATCGAAGTCCCGGGAGCAGGCCAGGACTTGGTGTTTCATCCCCCCTTCGACGCTACCCAGCAGGCGGCTAGTTTGGGCCTCGGCGGGCAGTTGCAGAGCGCCCTGTCGGCGCCCGGCAAGCTCAAGATGGGGGGGCTGCTGTTTCTGTTGGACGCCCTCGGCCTGGGGGACATTGTTCTGGCCATCCTCGGTGTCCTCGGTACGGTCCTGACGCCCCTGCTCGACGGGGTTCTCGGCTCCCTGCTGTCCATGCTGGGCGTGAGCCTGGGGGGCGCCGACGTCACCGTCCACTCCCTTACCTGCGGCGTGCCCCGGCTGGTGCAGTAACCGTCTGGCGGGCGGAGGTAGGTCGGGCACACGTGCCCGACAGCGACGCTTGTTGGGCATGTATGCCCAACCTACGGCCCGTCCCGGTGGTGGTTTTGCAGTAGAATTCAGTTATTCCGAACTTTTCAGCCAAAGAACAACCATGAGCGAAAGCGTTTCCGCGCCCGTTTCCAACTTCATCCGCACCCTGATCGACGCCGACTTGGCCGCCGACAAGTACGCCGGCCGCCGCTGGGGCGGCCAGCCCGGCCCCGCCGACACCCACGCCGCCGCTCCCCTGGACCCGGCGAAAATCCGCACCCGCTTTCCCCCGGAGCCCAACGGCTACCTGCACTTCGGCCACGCCAAATCCATCTGCCTCAACTTCGGCCTCGCCCGGGACTACGGCGGCGCCTGCCACCTGCGCTTCGACGACACCAACCCGGAGAAGGAAGAGCAGGAATACGTCGATTCCATCGTCGACGCGGTGAAATGGCTGGGCTTCGACTGGGGCGGGAACCGCTACTACGCCTCGAACTATTTCGACTGGATGTACCAGTTCGCCGAATATCTGATTACCGCCGGCCACGCCTACGTGGACTCCCAGACCGCGGAAGAGATGCGTGCCACCCGGGGCACCCTCACCGAAGCCGGGCAGAACAGCCCCTACCGCAGCCGCAGCGTGGAGGAGAACCTGGACCTGTTCCGCCGCATGAAAGCCGGGGAGTTCGCCGACGGCGCCCACGTGCTGCGGGCCAAGATCGACATGGCCGCCCCCAATATCAACCTGCGGGACCCGGCCATCTACCGCGTCCGCCACGCCACCCACCACAACACCGGCGACAAGTGGTGCGTGTACCCCATGTACACCTACGCCCACCCCATCGAGGACGCCCTGGAGAACATCACCCACTCCATCTGCACCCTGGAGTTCGAGGACCAGCGCCCCTTCTACGACTGGGTCCTGGCGCGCATCGCCGAGGGCGGCCTGTTGCAGAAGCCCCTGCCCCAGCAGATCGAGTTCGCCCGCCTCAACCTGACTTATGTCGTTCTCTCCAAGCGCAAGCTGATCCAGCTGGTGGAGGAAAAGCACGTGGACGGCTGGGACGACCCGCGCCTGCCCACCCTGGTCGGCGGCCGCCGCCGGGGCTACACGCCGGAAGGTTTTCGCCTGTTCACCGACCGCATCGGGGTGTCCAAGGCCGATTCCCTGATCGAATACACCGTGTTCGAGGACTGCATGCGGGAGGTGCTCAACGAGTCCGCCCAGCGCCGCATCGCCGTGCTGGACCCGCTGAAGCTGGTCATCGACAACTATCCGGAAGGCCAGGAAGAGGAGTGCCATGCCCCCAACCATCCCCTCAAGCCCGACCTGGGCAAGCGCGCCGTGCCCTTCTCCCGGGAACTGTGGATCGAGCGGGAGGATTTCCAGGAAACCCCGCCCAAGGGCTACCACCGGCTCTATCCCGGCAACACCGTGCGCCTGCGCTACGGCTTCGTGGTGAAGTGCGTCGGCTGCGACAAGGACGAAGCGGGCAAGGTCACCGCCGTGCACTGCGAATACTTCGCCGACTCCAAGAGCGGCACCCCCGGCGCCGACAACTACAAGACCAAGGGCAACATCCACTGGGTCAGCGCCCGCCACGCCTACGCCGCCGAAGTGCGCCTCTACGACCGCCTGTTCCTGCGCCCCAACCCCGGCGGCCGCCGGGAGGGCGACGCGCCGGACGCGGAGCGCAGCTTTCTCGACGACATCAACCCGGATGCCAAGCGCCTCATCACCGCCCAGCTGGAGCCGGCCCTGAAGGACGCCCAGCCGGAAGACCGCTTCCAGTTCGAGCGCCACGGTTATTTCGTCGCCGACCGCAAGGATTCCACCCCGAGCCGCCCGGTGTTCAACCGCACCGTGACCCTGAAGGATTCCTGGGGGAAGGGTCAGGGGTGAGACGGCTGTCCCTCATCCCCTGCCCTTCTCCCTTCGGGAGAAGGGCAGGGGATGAGGGACCGGCGTTTCAATTTCGCACGAACCGCCGTTATGGATACATCCAACCGTAAAGGGAATAACGCATGAACGACGCCGTCCAAGACGAGAAACTCAACTCCCTCAAAACCCTCACCACCGTCATCTACGTCCTCTACGGCCTGTCCTTCATCCTGGGCGGCCTGCCGGCCCTGGTGGGGATCATCGTGAACTACGTCAAAGAGGATGAGGTGGCGGGCACTTGGCTGGAAAGCCATTTCCGCTGGCAGATCCGCACTTTCTGGTTCGGCCTGCTGTGGACGGTGGTGGGGGTCGTGCTGATGCTGGTGCTGGTGGGCTGGTTCGTCCTGGTGGGCAACTTCGTCTGGGTGCTGTACCGGGTCATCAAGGGCTGGCTCAACCTCAACGAGGACAAGCCGATGTACGGCGGCCGGTGAGCTAACGTCCCGACACCTGCTTCTGTAGCGCAGGCGACCTCGCCTGCAAGCGGGCGATATGCCCGCCTTCCGGCAGGCAATGCAGGCGAGTCGCCTGCGCTACAAATTCACCCTTCCGCCTCTTCGCGTCAAACAGCTTGTTCCCCCAGGATGGCCGCCTCCACCTCGGCGGCGGCCTGCTGCCGCAGGCGCTCCGCCTCGGCCCGCAGGGTGGCGGCGAGGCGGCGGGCGTCGGTGATGGCCGACACCAGTGCTTGCTGGGTTTCGAGGGGCGGCAGCGGTAATCGTAATTGCCAGAGATCACGTCCACCAATCGCGTAGTTACCCACGGCAGTTCGTGCAGCAGCCTCTATCTGGCCGCGAAGAGGGGCGGCATGCAAGAGAAGCCAAAAATAGGCCGGCAGAATATTTTGTTTCAGCCGGACGCGAATTACTTTATCCGGAAAAATCAGGTCGGGTTGATCCTGTTCAACCAGTGCGGACTGACCGACGTAAGCTAATGTTCCGTTGGTGCGGCAAAGCAGCACGTCGCCTTTTCGCAAGTCATATTGTTTGCGGAGTTTTGGGCTGTCTGGGGCATATTTGCGTTCGCTGATGTCCAAATACCCTCGTGTCACGGCACTGATTTTCAGTACGCCCAATGCAGTCGGCAGTGGGGATGGCGAGGCGGAGCAACCGTGGATGATCTCTGCAATGCAGTCATAGCCGTCCACGACAGGGTAACGTCCGTCTTCTGGCCGAACACCTTGAAGGCCGCGCTGATTGGAGGAAACTCCCCAGCGTTCCATCGCCTCCCAGCCCATGGCGAAAGCCTTCCTCGCCTTAACTTCGTCAGGTGACTTCAAGCCCAAGCCGTGGAGGAATTCCCGCGCCGCGTCGCGTTCCGTGCTGTCGGCCTCGTGATGGGCCGCATCGGCGGCGGCCCGTGCCTCCTGCCAGCGCTCCACGATGGCTTGCTGGGTGGCGAGGGGCGGGAGGGGAAGGCGAATTTCCAGCAGGGCTTCTTCCGAAATTTCCCCTTTCATCGCTCCGCCCGTTGCGGCGAGAAATTGGGCGCGGCAGTATGCCGAGCGCAGCGCCAACCAGGCATAGGCGGTGTCAACCTTGTTGATGCCTGGAATAAGAACCCGATAGTGAATGGATACACCAACTTTACCTTGATACGCCTGCACAATGCCCACAGAGCCTTGCCGGGCGCGAATTTTGGAAACCACGATATCGCCGGGCTGGGCGATGAACTGCTCCATCCGCGTTTCCTGTTTCGCGCCGGCAAACACTTCGCCGTCGAAACTTACACGGTCCACCATCGAGACTTCGCCATTGGCTAGTTGTTCTTCCGTGGCTTGCTCCCAACGCACATTGAACAATTCGCGCAACGGAACTTGTGGATGACCGACGTGAAAACCGACGCTAATCCAGGCGGACATCGTGTCCCACTTGAATAGGTCCGCCCAACCTACCGCGAAGCCCCTCCCGCCGCCCGAGGCGGCGGAGGGGCCTAGACGAAAAAAGGCGTCGGGTCCTGGCGGAAGGCGCGGTAGAGTTCGACCGCCGGTTGTTCCACTCCGGCGGGAAGGCGCTCGTTGGCAACCAGTTCGTTTTCGTCCGCCTCGCCGGTGGCGGTGATGCCGACCTTTTCCGCTTGGTAGAGGAAGACCGGGTAGTTGAAGCGGCTTTTCAAGAGGGCGCGGGCCTCGGCAGCGATCTTGGCCTCCATGCGTTTTTCGTAATCCGCCAGTTCCTTTTGCGCGGCCTTGCGGGCATCCGCGGCCTTGGCCTTCTTCGCCGCTTCGATGGCGGCCTCCAGCCGGTTGCGCTCGGCTTCCATTTCCTCGCAATATTGTTCCTCGGTTTCGCTCCGGGCCAAGGCCTTCTGGCTGTCGTAGTCGGCTTCTTCGGCGTGGGTGAATTTTTGCAGGAACAGGAGCGAGGCTTTGACCGAGGCGCCGCTGGAGAAGAAGGTTTCCTGGGGCAGGCTGACCACGGCGCGGAGGAAGGCGCGGTCTTCGGCGAACTCGCGCACGTGGGCGAGGCTGGGGTTGTTGAACACGCCTTCGGGCAGGACGATGCCCATCCGCCCGCCGGGCCGGAGCAGGTCCAGGCAGCGTTCGATGAACAGGATTTCGGTCTTGATCTTGCTGCCTTCGCTCTTGGGCAGCTTGAACAGGGAGGCGATGGGCTTGCCCACGGCGGCTTTCAGCGCTTCCCGCGCCTGGCGGTAGGGTTCGTCGTAGATGCTGGCGTAATGGTCCTCGATGTCGGGGTCGAGCTCGATTTCCTTTTCCAGGATTTTTTCGTCGGACTCCACTTTGGCGCCGAAGGGCGGGTTGGTGAGGATGAGGTCGAAGCGCCCTTCGAAGATGCCGTTGACGTTGAGGAAGCCGTTCCAGTGGTGCACGCCGCCGTGGCCGTCGCCGTGCATGATCATGTTCATCTTGCTGGTGCGGGCCATGCGGTCGTTCTTGTCGGTGCCGTAGATGCAGCGGTTGGCGAGCTTCCACAGGCGGGTGTCTTCTTTTTTCTGCTCCAGGGTCTGCTGGATTTCGGCGTATTTCTTGGTGAGGCGGCGGGCGCGCTCGTCGTCGTCCAGGCCGGGGTCGCTCGTCAGCTTTTCGGCGTAGCCGCGGTATTGCCGGTCGGCGTCGGCCAGGATTTGCTGGCGCACGATTTCGAAGAAGCGGATGAGGAAGCCGCCGGAGCCGGAGGCCGGGTCACAGATGGTTTCGCCCTCTTTGGGCTCCAGCATCTGGATCATGAATTCGACGATGGGGCGGGGGGTGAAGAACTGGCCGATTTCACCCCGGAAGGTGCGCCCGAGGAAGCGCTCGAAGGCAATGCCCTTGATATCCTCGCTGGTGTCGGAGAGGTTGTAGGCTTGCAGCAGGCGCACGATTTCCTTGCCGGTTTCGGGCTTGAGGTTGATTTTGTCGTCGCGGGAGAAGATGGCGTCTTTCTCGTAGTGCTTCTTGGTTTTCTCGAACAGGTCGTTGAGGGGGTCGTCGCCCAACTGGGATTCGAGGAAATCCACCGTGAACAGGTTCTTGCGCTGGCGCTTGGCCTTGAGTTCCCGTTCCACCCACACTTTGACGAACAGGATTTTGGCGGTTTCGTCGAAGGCCTTGGTGGGGTCGTGGGCTTCACGGTTGCGGATGACGTTGTGGCACTTGTGCAGCAGGTCGGCGAAGTCGTCTTCCTTGAACACTCGCAGGCGGGACATCAGTTCGCCGATTTCCTTGTCGCTGGCGTCGGCGTGGGGGATGTTCTCGATTTCGTCGTAGTTGGGCATTCGCCGCTGGAGGTCCACGCGCCAGTATTTGGTTTCCCGGTGGTTGTGGGTGACGAAGAAGCGGGCGCGCTCGTATTGGGCGTAGTTCGCGCCTTGCTGGTAGGTGCGGGCGTCGATGGCCACGTTGTCGGCCTTGCACTCCACCACGATCAGGGCGGTTTTGCCCGCGCTCCTTTCGTCCAGGGTGCGCCAGATGAGGATGTCGGCCCGCGCTTGGGCGGCGCCCCGCTCGGTGACCTGGATTTCCTCATCCATTTGTTCGAGGGGGTAGCCGTATTCGTTGACGAGGACGCAGACGTATTCCTGGCGTACCCGCTCTTCCGGCGTTTCGTGGCACCACTTCTTGCGGATGGGGCTCCAGATTTTTCCCTTGCCGTCGGTCTTGATGGCGAGCGTTTTGGCGGTTTCGTTCATTTTTTATCCAGAAAGTCTTGGGGGCTGAGGGCGGTTTCGGGGAAGGCTTTGAGTACCTGGCTGTCCGCCGTGACCAGGGCTACGTTCAGCCGCTGGGCGAGGGCGACGAATTCGCAGTCGTAGGCGGTGCAGCCGCTGGCTTGGGCGAGGCGGAGGATTTCGCCGCCGTCGGGTTGTGGGTCGGGCACGGTCACCAGGCTGTCGGCTTCTTTCCAGAGGGCGGTGGCGCCGGGCAGGTCCAGTTGGCCGCGGCGCATCAGCCCCGCCAGCACGTTGCGGAACTCCGGGCGCCACAGGGCGGGGGCGAGCCATTCGGGGTCTTGGCGGTAGACCTGCTCCGCCGGTTCCAGCATCGGGCCTTCCATCAGCAGATAGGCCACCAAGTTGGTGTCGGCGACGATCACGGCCGGCCTTCCTGCTTCAGGGCGTCGATTTCCTCAGGCACGGCGTAGACCGCTGTCCGTTGCCGCAGGGCGCGGATTTCCGCCAGCTTCTGCTCCGCATCCGGCTTGGGGGGCATGAGCTGGGCTTCCAAGCGGGCGATGATTTCCTTGTTCAGGCTGCGGTGGTGCTGGGTGGCGCTTTCCTTCAGGCGCTCGTGGAGGTCTTCGGGGATGTTCTTGAGGGTGATGGTGGTCATGGCAGTGCTCCCGGTGGAACCATAATGGAACCGTAGCGGAACCGCTTTCCGCTGTCAACGGTGGACGGACAGGCGTAAAACGGGTCGGGTATAGTGCGGGCTTTACGGACTGCGGCGGACTTACTTCATGGACTGGCTGTTTTACGCCCTGGGCGCCGCCATCGGCATGGCGGGGGCGGATGCCCTCACCAAGCATCACCTTTCCGGTTACCCGCCCACCCTGGCGCTGCTGGTGCGCACCCTGTTCCCCGCGCTGTTCCTGGCGCCTCTGCTGCTGGTCGTCGATCCTCCCGACCTGGAGCCCCGCTTCTGGCTGTGGCTGGGGGCGGCCATGCCCCTGGAAATCCTGGCGGAATTTCTCTACATCAAGGCCTTGCGCTCCTCGCCCCTGGCCCTGTCGGTGCCCTACCTGGCTTTCACCCCGGTGTTCATCGCCGCCACCGGGCTGGTGCTGCTGGGGGAGTCGGTGAGCCTGTTGGGCTTCGCCGGCATCCTGCTGGTGGGGGCGGGGGCCTACTACCTCAACCTGGAGTCTGACATGCTTTCCCGGCCCGGCGGCTGGCGGGAGCCTTTGGCCGCCATCGCCCGCCAGCCTGGGGCGCGCTACATGCTTGGGGTGGCGCTGATTTACAGCTTCACCGCGGTGCTCGCCAAGGGGACCCTGCTGGCGGCCAACAGCCTCGCGGCGACGGCGCTCTATTTCCTCGGCATCGCGGTCTGCTCCTCCATCGCCCTGTCCCTGCGGGAGCCGGGCATCCTGCGCCGGGCTTTCGGCAATGTCCGGGTGCACGCGTCCCTCGGGCTGGTGTTGGGGTTTTCCGCCCTGTGCACCTTCCTCGCCTTCGCCCAGGTGGAGACGGCCTACGCCATCGCCGTCAAGCGCACCAGCATCCTGTTCAGCATCCTGCTGGGGGCGTGGTTTTTCCACGAGCGGCGCCTGCCCCGGCATTTCACCGCCGGGCTGGTGATGGTGGGGGGCGTGGCGCTGATGGTGTTAAAATAGCGGCCTTTTTCAGCCCGACGAACCGGAAGCATCATGTTGAAAATCCACAACACCCTCGCCCGCGCCAAGCAGGACTTCGTACCCATGGAACCCGGCAAGGTCCGCATGTACGTGTGCGGCATGACGGTGTACGACTACTGCCACCTGGGACACGCCCGGGTGCTGGTGGTGTTCGACATGATCGTGCGCTGGCTCAAGGCCGAGGGTTTCGACGTCACCTACGTGCGCAACATCACCGACATCGACGACAAGATCATCAGGCGCGCCGCCGAGAACGGCGAGCCCATCGACGCCCTCACCGGGCGCTTCATCGCCGCCATGGACCAGGACGCCGCCGCGCTGGGGGTGATCAAGCCGGACTTCGAGCCCCGGGCCACCCAATACGTGCCGCAGATGACGGCCATGATCCAGGCCCTGATCGACAAGGGCCTGGCCTACGTGGCGGGCAACGGGGACGTGTGCTATTCGGTGCATGACTTCGCCGGCTACGGCAAGCTGTCCGGCAAGTCCCTGGACGACCTGCGGGCCGGCGAGCGGGTGGAGGTGGCCGACGGCAAGCGGGACCCCCTGGACTTCGTGCTGTGGAAGTCCGCCAAGCCCGGCGAGCCGGCCTGGGAGTCCCCCTGGGGGCCGGGGCGCCCCGGTTGGCACATCGAGTGCTCCGCCATGGGGGACGACCTGCTCGGCGCTCATTTCGACATCCACGGCGGCGGCGCGGACCTGCAGTTCCCCCACCACGAGAATGAAATCGCCCAAAGCGAGGGCGTCCACGGCCACCAGCACGTGAACTACTGGCTCCACAACGGCTTCGTGCGGGTGGATAACGAGAAGATGTCCAAGAGCCTGGGCAATTTCTTCACCATCCGTGAGGTATTGGAAAAATACGACCCGGAAGTGGTGCGTTTCTTCATCCTCCGCGCCCACTACCGCAGCCCCCTGAACTATTCCGACCAGCACCTGGACGATGCCAAGGGAGCGCTTACCCGCCTCTATACGGCGCTGAAGAACGTCCCGTCTTCCGCTTCACTCCTCACCCCTCACGGCACAGCCATCGACTGGCACGACTCTTTCGCCGCTGCCTTCAAGTCGGCCATGGACGACGATTTCGCCACGCCGGAAGCCATCGCCGCCCTGTTCGACTTGGCGAGCGAGGTGAACCGCACCAACGACCCGGAACGGGCCGGCCTGCTCAAGGCCCTGGGCGGCATCCTGGGCCTGCTCCAGCGGGACCCGGTGGAATTCCTCCAGGGCGGGGCCGTAGAATCCGGCTACACGCCGGAAAAAATCGAGCAGTTCATCGCCGACCGGGTGGCGGCGAAGAAAGCCAAGAACTACGCCGAAGCCGACCGCATCCGCCAGGAGCTGTCCGACGCCGGCATCATTCTCGAAGACACCCCCCAGGGCACCGTCTGGCGGCGGGCCTGACGAGGCGCGGGGCATCGCCCCGGCGCCAAGAAAGCAACCGATAACAGCATAAAAATTACACACACTTAACTTCCGGAAGGTTCCCCTTGAAGAAAATCAGTCCTGCCGTCTGTGCGGCTTCGGCAGCCGTTTGTCTATTTTCGTCCCCCACCCACGCCACCAACGGCATGAACATGGAAGGCTACGGTGCCGTGGCGGCGGCCATGGGCGGCGCGTCCATGGCCTACGACAACGGCACCGCCGCCCTGATGAACAACCCCGCCACCCTGGCGCTGATGCCCGAGGGCAAGCGCGCGGACCTGGCTTTCGGTTTTCTCGGGCCCCAAGTGAAGTCCCAGGGTGTGGCCTCTGAAGCCGACTCCTTCTCCATGCCTGCCTTCGGCTGGGTGCGCAAGAGCGGCAAGTGGACCACCGGGGTTGGTATTTATGGGCAAGGAGGCATGGGCACCGAATACGCCGGCTCCAGCCAGTTCGGCACCCTGGCACCCTTCGGCAGCGCCAGCGGCGTGGGGTCCGACCGGCGCAACCGGTCGGAGGTGGGCGTGGGCCGGGTGATTTTCCCCCTCGCCCTGGAGGTGAACGACAAGCTGACCCTGGGCGGCTCGGTGGATTACGTGTGGGCGGGGATGGACGTCCAGTGGCTGGTGGACGGCAGCCACTTCGCCGACCTGATGGCCACCACCGCCAACCCCGGCGCCACCAACACCTTCGGCGTAGCCACCGGTTCCATGGTGGACGGCTTCGGCGCCGCCATGGGCCCAGGCTGCGCCCCCAACTGCATCACCGGCCTGGGCTGGGGCTATTTCGACTTCTCCAACGACAACCGCTACACCGGCCAAGCGGTGGGCACCGGCTACGCCGGCAAGTTGGGCCTGACCTTCAAGGTCAACGACAAGCTCACCGTCGGCGCCACCTACCACAGCACCACCCGCCTCAGCGACCTGACGGCGGACCAGGCCACCGTTTCCTTCCAGGTGGACGGCGGCGGCGCTTTCGCCGGCAACCCCCTCATCCCGATCAAGGGCAAGATGGTGGTGAAGGACTTCCAGTGGCCGGAGACCTTCGGCTTCGGCCTCTCCTACCAGGCCGACGAGCACTGGCAGTGGGTGGCGGACTACAAGCGCATCGGCTGGAAGGATGTGATGCAGTCCTTCAAGATGGAATTCACCGCGGCGCCGGCCGCCCAGCAGTCCGGCCTGGCCGCAGGCTTCGGCGGCACGGTGATGAGCCTGGACTACAAGCAGCAGTGGAAGGACCAGCACGTTCTGATGGTGGGCGCCGCCTACCAGCCCGGCAACGCCTGGACCCTGCGGGCCGGCATCAACCTGGCCAACAACCCGGTGCCGGACGAGTACGTCACCCCCCTGTTCCCGGCCATTACCACCAACCACCTCACCTTGGGCGCGGGCTACGCCTTCAGCAAGGCGGCGACCCTGGATTTCGCAATGAGCATCGTCCCCAAGGTCACCGTCACCAACCGCTGGGGCAGCCTGGGCGGGCAGAACCAGACCATCAGCATGAGCCAGACCAATATGCAGCTGCTTTACAGCTACCGCTATTGACTTGTGATGTCATTCAGGGTGGCGGGAAAATAAAAAAGCCGGCGCAAGCCGGCTTTTTAATCATCAGTGAATCGGTTTCTTGTTGTCAGCGGAGCGCGAACATGCGCTGGAAAATGGCTTCTTCCAGGGTGTGGCGCACGGAGCGGCGGCAGCCTTTCAGCACCAGGTGGCGGTTGAGGGCAGCGGCTTTTTCGCGGATGTCCAGCAAGGTGGTGAGGGCGGTGCCGTCGATGCGCCTCACGCCTTCCATGTCGATTTCGATTTCCCGGATGGACGGCGATTCCAGCAGCCCTTCGCTGCACTGGCGGAACTGTTCTTCGGAGGCGGTATCCAGCACCCCTACCAGGTTGATTTTCGCGGCGCCGTGGTCAACGCCGGCAATAGCGCGGAAGCTCATTATCGCTCTCCATTTGTTAAACCATGTCTCAAATCTATTACAATCATTAATTTATGTCAAGTTTGAAATGTGTAACTTGAGGAAATTGAGATAGCGATTTGATTGGACGTTATGGCCGCGCCGGTGCTGGCGGAAAAAAAGAAACGGGGGCCGAAGCCCCCGTTTTCTTGGGTGGTACGGAAGCGCTTACAGGGCTTCGGCGTGCTGGGACAGGTACTCGGCCACCCCTTCGGTGGTGGCCTTCATGCCGGCCTTGCCCTTGTTCCAGCCGGCGGGGCACACCTCGCCGTGCTGTTCGAAGAACTGGAGGGCGTCCAGCATACGGATGGCTTCGTCGATGTTGCGGCCCAGGGGCAGGTCGTTGACCACCTGATGGCGCACCATGCCGTCACGGTCGATCAGGAAGGTGCCGCGGAAGGCCACGGCGCCGTTGCCGGTCAGCACGTCGTAATCGCGGGCGATTTCGTGGGTCAGGTCGGCCACCATGGGGAACTGGACATTGCCCAGGCCACCGTTGTTGACGGGGGTGTTCTTCCACGCCAGGTGGGTGTACTGGGAGTCCACGGAAACGGCGATCACTTCGCAGTTGCGGTCCTTGAATTCCTTCAGGCGATGGTCGAAGGCCAGGATTTCGCTGGGGCAGACGAAGGTGAAGTCCAGGGGGTAGAAGAACAGCACCGCGTATTTGCCCTTGATGTAGGACTTGAGGTTGAAGCTCGCCTCGATCGAGTTGTCGGGCATTACGGTGGCAGCGGTGAAATCGGGGGCAGCTTTGCCGACGAGAACGGCCATGGTCTTCTCCTTGTTGGTTGGGCGGGGTAATGACTTTAGACAAAATCTAAATATGCCCTATCGCCAGGGGGAAGTCAACGCACAAATAGGGTTTTTAAGCGTAGTCGTTTATAAGACTGCCGGGGGGAGGGGGGCCGTTGTCCGAAAGCCGGGCGCGGGTCAGTTCCATTTGCGCCTGGGCCTCGGACTGGGAGGCGGCAGCGGCCACCGAGCGGTCCTGGGAAGAGGGTTGGGCGGGGGCCAGGGCAGCCCGGCGCACGGTCTGCATTTTCAGGATGGTGGCTTGCGGGTCGTCCGGGATGGGGGCGGTGTTGATGCTCACTTCGCCGCCGGTGGCGTAGAGCCGTCCGTCCGGGCCGGTGACGAACTGGAACGAGGCGCCGCCCCGCACGTAGCTGCCCCCCGCCGCCACGTGGGCCGATTCGTGGGCGCGCACTTCCCGGTCGCGCTTTTGCAGTTCGCGGACTTCGGCCTGTTCGGCGGGATCGGTTTGGGTTTGATTGTCCGTCTTTTCGGCCTTCGCCGGCTGCACGCTACTGCCGGCGCGGTCGAAAGAGGGAGTCGGAGATACGGCGGAAGGAGAGAGGGTGGCAACGTCCATGGCGGGGAAGGAAAGAAAAGCCTATTCCAGACTCCAATGATAGGGTTTTCTGCCGCCGATTCAAGCCCGCCCTTGAAATTTTCTCCTTACGCTCCATATAAGTACACGACTTCAATCATGTATAATCCCCCGGTTCTAGATTTGGAGGTGGCTATGCCCATTTACGAATACCGCTGCTCCGACTGCGGCTTCCAGAAAGAATTCATCCAGAAGATGAGCGATGCGCCGCTCACCACCTGCCCCGAGTGCGGCAAGGAGACGTTCAGCAAGATGCTGTCCGCCGCCGGCTTCCAGTTGAAGGGCAGCGGCTGGTATCAGACCGATTTCAAGGGCGGCTCCTGCCCCGCCAAGGAAGAATCCAAATCCGCTCCCGCCTGCGGCATGGGCGGCTGCTGCGGCGGCAACTGACACCTGAATGCTGGTCAAGCGCTACTTCATCACCGGCCTCCTGATCTGGGTGCCTCTGGGCATCACGGTGTGGGTGCTCGGGCTGCTCATCGGCACCATGGACCAGAGCCTGCTCCTGCTGCCCCCCGAGTTGCGGCCGGAGGCCTGGCTCGGGTTTTCCCTGCCCGGCGTGGGGGCGGTGTTGACCCTGCTGGTGATCTTCGTCACCGGCCTGCTCACCGCCAACATCGTCGGCCAGCGCCTGGTTCGCTTCTGGGAAAGCGTCCTGGCCCGCATCCCGGTGGTGAAGTCGATCTACTACAGCGTGAAGCAGGTGAGCGACACGCTGTTTTCCGGCAGCGGCGAGGCCTTCCGCAAGGTGCTGCTGGTGCGCTACCCCCATCCCCAGGCCTGGTCCCTGGCTTTCCAGACCAACGTCCCCGGCGATGTGGGCCGGCACTTCGACGAAGAGCACGTCGGGGTGTTCATCCCCACCACCCCCAGCCCGGTGAACGGCTTCTACTTCTACGTCAAGCGCAGCGAGACCATCGAACTCGACATCAGCGTCGACGACGCCCTCAAGTACATCATCTCCATGGGGGTGGCGGCGCCGCCCAAGAACCTGGCGATAGACGCCTACGCCGGCGACTGACCCCCGAATTTCCACTCCAACCAACGAAACCGATTTTCCTATGCGTACTCACTACTGTGGCGAACTCAATCGCAACCACCTCGGCCAGACCGTCACCCTGTGCGGCTGGGCCCACCGCCGCCGCGACCACGGCGGCGTGATCTTCATCGACTTGCGGGACCGTGCCGGCACCGCCCAGGTGGTATCCGACCCGGACCGGGCCGAAACCTTCGCCAACGCCGAGAAAATCCGCAACGAATTCGTGCTGAAAATCACCGGCGTGGTGCGGGACCGCCCCGAAGGCACGGTGAACCCCAACCTGCCCAGCGGCGAGGTGGAAGTGCTCGCCCACACCATCGAAATCCTCAACCCCTCCGTCACCCCGCCCTTCCTGCTGGACGACGAGAACCTGTCCGAGAACGTGCGTCTGGAGCATCGCTACCTGGACCTGCGCCGTCCCGCCATGCAGAACAACATGATGCTGCGCTACCGCGTCTCCAAGACCCTGCGGGACTTCCTCGACCAGCACGGCTTCATCGAGGTGGAAACCCCCATGCTCACCCGCTCCACCCCCGAAGGGGCGCGGGATTACCTGGTGCCGAGCCGGGTGCATCCGGGCGAGTTCTACGCCCTGCCCCAGTCCCCCCAGCTGTTCAAGCAGCTCCTGATGGTGGCGGGCTTCGACCGCTACTTCCAGATCACCAAGTGCTTCCGGGACGAAGACCTGAGGGCCGACCGCCAGCCCGAGTTCACCCAGGTGGACATCGAAACCTCCTTCATGGGTGAGGACCAGATCACCGCCCTGATGGAAGAGATGATCCGCGACCTGTTCAAGAAAACCCAGAACGTGGACCTGCCCAATCCCTTCCCGCGCATGACCTGGGCCGATGCCATGGCCAAGTACGGCTCCGACAAGCCGGACATGCGCGTGGCCCTGGAATTCACCGAACTCACCGACGTGATGAAGGAGGTGGATTTCAAGGTGTTCAGCGCCCCCGCCAACAGCCCCGACGGGCGCGTGGCCGGCCTGCTGATCCCCAAGGGTGGCGAGCTGACCCGGGGCGAGATCGACGCCTATACCCAGTTCGTCGGCATCTACGGCGCCAAGGGCCTGGCCTGGATCAAGTTCAACGACATCGCCAAGGGACGCGAAGGCCTCCAGTCCCCCATCGTCAAGAACCTGTCCGACGCCGCCCTGAAAGCCATCATCGAGCGCAGCGGCGCCACCGACGGCGACCTGATCTTCTTCGGCGCCGACAAGGCCAAGGTGGTCAACGACGCCCTGGGCGCCCTGCGGGTCAAGGTCGGCCATGAGAAGGGCTTCGCCGTGAAGGAATGGAAACCCCTGTGGGTGGTGGACTTCCCCATGTTTGAATACGACGACGAAGCCGGCCGCTGGGTGGCCCTGCACCACCCCTTCACCTCCCCCAAGGACGGCCACGAGGACTACCTGGAATCCAGCCCCGGCAAGGCCCTGTCCAAGGCCTACGACATGGTGCTCAACGGCTGGGAAGTGGGCGGCGGCTCCGTCCGTATCCACCGCCAGGAAGTCCAGGCCAAGGTGTTCCAGGCCCTGGGGATTTCCGACGAGGAAGCCCAGAACAAGTTCGGCTTCCTGCTGGAAGCCCTGCAATACGGCGCGCCTCCCCACGGCGGCCTGGCCTTCGGCCTCGACCGTCTGGTGACTTTGATGACTGGCGCCGAATCCATCCGCGACGTCATCGCCTTCCCCAAGACCCAGCGCGCCGCCTGCCTGCTGACCCACGCCCCCAACGCGGTGGACGAGAAGCAGCTGCGGGAACTCCACATCCGCCTGCGCCAGCAGGTGCAGACCTCGGTGGAGGTGTCCAAGGAGTAAGCTGCGCGGTTGCAGCAAAAGAGAGGGCGGCTTGGCCGCCCTTTTCTTTTGAATTCGTAGGGTGCATTAGGCGCAAGCCGTAATGCGCCGGATGAGGGCTTCAGCCAGCAGTCCCCGCGTCGGCGGCTGCATGGTTGGCATGGTTATCGCTACCCCTTCCGATAGGGTTAATCATGGCGGCAAGTTTTTGCCGCGGTCGGAGGTGGTTGTGAGTGCTATATCCACAGTTCAATCCCATGGCAGTGTCTACACCAATGCAGCGGCAAATCCGCGCCAGAACGCGGATGGCGCGACGTCGGCCAGCGGTGCCGGCGCCAGCAGCAATGTGAGCATTTCCAGCGCCGCCCGGGAGGCGGCAAAAAACGACCAAGTCGCGCAGTCCGGTTACAAATTGCCGGATTACATCGCCGGGTGGTTCAATAAGGACTTTCCCCAAGATGTCATGGATGAGGCCCGTGCCAGGCTGGACGATATCAAGGCCAATGGCGAGATCGGGTCCGGAGGCCCCATGAATCTGCCGCTATTGCCGGAAAACCAGAAGTTGCTGGATGGCTTTCGTCAGGAAATGAAAAGTATCCGTGACGCCGGTTGGGAGAATGCGACTCCGGCCCAATCCGAGCGGTTCAATTTGCTCTTGAACTTGAGCATGCGTCTGCAACTGGTGGGCTGGAAGAAGCCGATGGCCGAGGCCGATGTCCAGCGGGAACTGGATGTTTCCATGGCCATGGCGAAAATGTCCGCCAACGATCCGGTTCCGGCCCCCAGCGAAAATTCGGATGCAACCACCAAAAGGGATATCGCCGATATGCAGGCGGGAGCGGTGCCGGCCGTTTGGCGGCAGCGCTGGCAAAAAGAAGGGCTGACCATGCCCGAGGATGTCACGCTGTCTCCAGGTCTTTCCCTGTGGCTGGACATGGCCCGGGCTGCTGGTATCGGCGACGAGGAATTTCTGGCCAAGGCCAGGGATATGGCCGGCAGTCTGAAGGGCCATGCCCTCACCCGGGCGATCGAAAGCTTCATCAGCGAGCGTTATACGGCCTTGGCTGAATCGCGGCAGTCTTACGCCGCATGACTCGTCAGGAAGAAATTTTGCGGTAAACGGTGGAGGGAAAGGGCGGCTCGGCCGCCCTTTTTATTTCCGTGGCATACCTTTGGATGCGTGTCGGCACGGATACGCCGACGGTTCAAACCGCCTCCATTCCGTGGGATACTGGCCGATCTCCCAATACGAACAAGAGGCCGAAAATGCTCAAACCCTTGCGCAACCTGCTGCTGGCTACCCTGATGGCGATGTCGGGTAGCGTCCTCGCCGAAGCCCCCCAACAGAAGACCCAGGTTCCCGGTTATTACCGGCTGATGCTTGGCCAATTCGAAGTCACCGCCCTGTACGACGGCGCCATCGACCTCGACGCCAACCTGCTGCTGAACCTCGACAAGCGCGGGATTCAGCGCCTTCTCGCCCGCCAGTTCCTGGCCGGCCCGAAGATGCAGACCGCCGTGAACGCCTACCTGATCAATACCGGCAGCAAGCTGGTGCTCGTCGATGCGGGGGCCGCCAAGCTGTTCGGCCCCGGCCTCGGCAACATCGTCGACAACCTGAAGGCGGCCGGCTACCGTCCGGAGCAGGTCGATGTCGTGCTGATCACGCACCTGCACGGCGACCACGTCAATGGCCTGGTGACGCCGGACGGCCAGCGCGTTTTTGCCAACGCCGAGGTCTGGTCGGCCAAGGCGGATAACGACTTCTGGCTGAGCGAGGAAGTCGCCGCCAAAGCGCCGAAGGAAGCCCAGGGCTTTTTCAAGATGTCCCGCGACGCCGCTGCGCCGTATCGGGCTGCCGGCAAGTGGAATACCTTCGACGGCGATCGGGAACTGCTCGCCGGCGTGCGCAGCGTCGATACCCATGGCCATACGCCGGGCCACGCCAGTTACCAGTTCGAGAACGGCGGCCAGCGCCTGCTGGTCCTGGGCGACGTGGTGCACAACCATGCCGTGCAGTTCGCCCGCCCGGACGTCGCCATCGAGTTCGACACCGACAAGAAACAGGCGGTCGCCGCACGCAAGCGCGTCTTCGCCCAGGCGGCCCGCGAAAAACTGATGGTCGCCGGCATGCACCTGCCTTTTCCCGGCGTCGGCCATGTCCGCAAGGAAGCCAAGGGCGGCTATGCTTGGGTAGCGGCGCCCTTTGCGCCCATGCCGGTAGCGCCAGCCCAGTAAGGTGAAAGCCTTAGGAAACCGGACGCGGGTTCCGGGAGCGGCTTGCCGGAATGCGCCTGCGGAGATTACGGCGCAGCGAAGCGGCCCGCCCGGAAATCCTGGAACGCCTGGACGATTTCCTCCTGGGTGTTCATCACGAAGGGGCCGTGCTGGGCGATGGGCTCGTTGAGGGGCCTGCCGGCGATCAGCAGGGCCCGGGCCGGTTGGTCGGCCTTCAGCACCACCCCGTCCCCGTCATTTCCGTCGGCGAGGATGGCCATGCGCTTTTCCCCGACGGTTTTCCCCGCCACCGTCACTTCGCCCCGATAGGTCAGCACGAAGGCGTGGTGCCCTGGTGGCAAGGTCTGGGAAAAGGTGCCGCCGGCGGGAAGGTGTAGGTCCAGGTAGAGGGGCTCGGTTACCGGCCGGGAAATCGCGCCGGCCACCCCGTGGCTCGCGCCGGCGATCACCCGCACGGTGACGCCTTCGGCGGTGACGAATTCGGGAATTTCCCCGCTGGGGATGTCCCGGTACCAGGGAGCGGCCATCTTGTCCCGGGCCGGCAGGTTGAGCCACAGCTGGAAGCCCTCCATCACGCCTTCTTCCTGCTCCGGCATTTCCGAGTGGACCACGCCGCTGCCGGCCACCATCCACTGGGCGCCGCCGCTTTGCAGCAGGCCTTCGTGGCCGGCGCTGTCCCGGTGGCGCATGCGCCCGGCGATCATGTAGGTCACCGTCTCGAAGCCTCGGTGGGGATGGTCGGGGAAGCCGGCGAGGTAGTCGTCCGGGTCCTCGCTGTGGAAGATGTCGAGCATCAGGAAGGGGTCGAGCCGTCGTTGCCAGGCCTGGGTCAGCACCCGGCTGATCTTGACCCCGGCGCCTTCCATGACCGGCTGGCCGGCGACCAGCCGTTCCACGGCGCGGGGGCGGAGTACGGTTTCCGGGCGGATTGCAGTGGTGTTCATGACGCTCTCCTTTCGTTCAGGCAAACGCCGCGTCGATTTCGGCCTGGGCGCTGGCAATGGCCTGCTCCACTCCGTCGGGCCCCATCGCCAGGCCTTCGGCGTAGATGAAGCGCACGTCGGTCATGCCCAGGAAGCCGAGCACGGTTTTCAGGTACGGCACCTGGGAGTCGGCGGGCGTGTCGCGGTACACCCCGCCGCGGGCCAGGGCGGCGTACACCGTCTTGCCCTTGAGCAGGCCTTCCGGGCCGTTTTTAGTGTAGCGGAAGGTCTCTTTGGCGCGGGAAATGGCGTCGATCCAGTTCTTGAGTTGGGTGCTGACGCCGAAGTTGTACATGGGGACCCCCAGCACCACCACGTCGGCGTCCCGGATTTCCGCGATCAGGGCGTCGTCCAGGGCCACCCGGGCCGCCTGTTCGGGGGTGCGTTGTTCCGCCGGGGTGAACAGGGCCAGCAGGGCCGCTTCGTCGAGGGTGGGATGGGGGGCGCGGGCCAAGTCGCGGATGGTGAGGCGGGTGTCGGCCTGCGCTTCCCGCAGCCGGGCAACGATGGCGCCGGCCAGTCGGGTGGAATGGGAGCCCTCGCTGCGGGCGCTGGAATTGATTTGCAGGATGTTCATGGGGGCCTCCGTGGAATAGGGTCGATGCACGCTTCCACTGTATTGCGCTCATGGGCAAAACAGAAGTCGGCAAAATTGGTAACATCGTTCCATATTCGGAACAATGCCATGGACATCGAACCCAACGACCTCCTGCTGTTCGCCCGCATCGTCGAGAGCGGCAGCTTCAGCCGCGCCGCCGAGCGCACCGGGCTGCCCAAGTCCACCCTGTCCCGCCGCATCTCGGCCCTGGAGGGGCGGCTGGGGGAGCGGCTGCTGCTGCGCACCACCCGCAAGCTGACGGTGACCGAGTTCGGTCTGGGCTTGCTGGACCACGCCCGCCGCGTGGCGGAGGAAACCGAAGCCGCCGCTGCCCTGGTCCAGCACCGCCAAGCCGAACCCAGCGGGCGCCTGCGCATTTCTCTGCCCAGCGACTTCGCCAACCTGGCCCTGGGGAAGCTGCTGGCGGACTTTGTCGCCCGTTTCCCGGCGATCATTCTGGAACTGGATCTGTCCCCCCGGCGGGTGGACTTGGTGGGGGAGGGCTTCGACCTCGCCATCCGCATGGGGGACCTGCCGGACGACGCCACGCTGGTGGCGCGGCGTCTTGCCCGGTTCACTGCCGGGCTTTATGCCTCGCCGGGCTACACGGCGCAGCACGGTTTCCCGGAAAGCCCCGACGCCCTCGTGGCCCACAGCGCCCTTTGCCTGCTGGGAAGCGACGGCGGGCCGGCAACCTGGAAGCTGTCCCGGGGCAGGGCGGTGTGGGAAGGGGGGCCGGCAGCGCGGACCCTCGCCAATTCCCCGGAACTGCTGGTGCGCCTCGCCCGGGGCGGCGCCGGCATCGCCGCCGTGCCGGATTTCTTCGCCACCCCCTACGTCCTCAGCGGCGAACTGGTCAAGGTCCTGCCGGAATGGAGCCTGCCGGCGGTGGCAGGTTGGGCGGTGTTTCCGGGCCGTCGGCTGATGCCGGCCAAGACCCGGGTATTCCTGGAGATGCTGGAAGCGTCGTTCGCGGCTTAGACGGTAGGGGCGCCGGGTTTCAGGCGTGAAAGGCCATCACCGGATTGAAGGCCAGCACCATCTGCGCCTTGGTGCCGTCCTTCGGCATGTCATGGATTTTCCACCCCAGCATCATGCGCAGGCAGCGGGTGGGCAGGGTGGGGACGACCAGATAGAGGCAGAATGCCCGCTGCTTGCCGTTGTTTCCCAGCACCAGCAGCCAGCCGGCGTGGCCGGTCTCGTTGTTCACCAAGGGATCGCCCCAGTAATGGTAGGTGGCATCGACGGCCTGCAACCAGCCGCACCAATAGCCGAAATTGTTCGAGGGGTTGCGCAGCGCCAGCCACACGAAGCGGCAGCAGAAGCCCCGCGCCGCTTCCCCGTGATGGGCCTGCCAGTAAGGGTCGCCGTTGATGGTTTCCCGGTCGTTGCTCCAGGGCCACGCCCAGTCGGGCAGATAATCGGATTGCCGGTTGCAGAACAGCAGGGCAACCGGAACGACCACCAAGCCCAGAATGTCCATCACGAAGGACATGGGTGTCAGAATCAGCCAGCGGATTATTGCCCAGAGCATTTTTTCCCCGAATGTGTTCTTAGAAGGGATGCCAGCTTACCAAAGAAAACATTTGCGGATGAATGCGGTTGATGGGAGATCAGCGATGTTGACCCCTTTGGTGTTTAAAGAAAAGGGTCGGCAGAGGGTAAATTTCCCCCTCAAAAGGGGGAATCCCCCGCGGTTTCGCGGGGGAACAACTTGCCCGTGGATCAGTTGAGCGGCAAGAAAGACACGATAACTCGGCTTTCGCCCTCCCCGTTCTCGTTTCGGTAAACGAGTTCGTCTCTGTTCACCGTAGGATCAGGCCCGTCCGCTAGCGCGAAGATGTGCACCGACCTGGCCCAGGGGGTGGCGGTGGTAGCCACCGGGCTAACCTGAACCGTTTTGTGAGGATACCTGATTTGAGCCCAGCCTCCGTTTTTGGGTTCGATGGTCGGTGCCTCGTTCAATCCAACAAGGTACTGTTTTCCTGCTTTCATAATCCAATCTCCTTTAATTGATTAGGCGGAATAATTTCCGCCACTAGACCCGCATTGCCGACAATGCATCGGCAAGCAGGTCCAACGGGCGAGGGTTTACTTCTTGGGGTGGACATTTGCCCCGTCGAACAGGTAGGCCGTGCCTTTGGTGCAGTCGTAGGTGCAGCCGTTGTCCTTGACGAGAACGTGGATGCGTTCCCCCCGGGCGGTGAGTTGCACCGCTTGGTGGGGGGCGATCTTGCGCTCCTCATAGCGCACCCAGCGCACGGCGTCGTCCTGGTCGAAAGTCTCCACGGAAACCGTCTTGTCGGTGTCGTTGAGCCACGTCACGAAGCCCTGGGCCGGGGTGTAGAGGAATTCCAGGTTTTCGATCAGCTTGGCCGCCTGTTCGGTGATGACTTTCACGCCGAAGTCGATGAGTTGGTCTTGAGCGGGCATTTCTTTCTCCTTAAGTTAAAGATGAGTTGGTTTTTGCCGTGCGGCGTATCGGCTGAATCAACGCATTGCGATAAACCCCGTGGCCAGATGAATGCTACGGACATCCCTCGGTCCAATCTGTCAGGGCGGTCACCGACAAGGCCGTCAGGAAACAACCCACAAGGGAAGGGATTACGGCAAGGGGAGTGGGGCGGATGTGCCCTAAGATCAGTCCGTCAGGTCCAGGTTGTTTCTTACCGCGTACTGCACCAGTTCGGCCATGCAGCGCAGCCCCAGTTTCTGCATCAGACGGTTCCGGTAGGTTTCCACGGTTTTCGGGCTCAGTTCCATGGAACGGGCCATCATCTTCGTGGTGCGGCCAGAGGATATTCCTTTCAATACTTCATGCTCCCGGCGTGAGAGGCCGTGGATTTTCGCCTGATCAACCGAATCAAGCACTTTCCGGGGTGAGAATGGCGCCATGAATATGCCGCCGTGGAGCACCATCATCATGGTGGACAGGATGTCCTCGAAGCTGTTTTGCCTGGTCAGTATCGCGGAGATGCCGGGAGGGCGGGGCACCCTCCCGTCGAAAGAATCTTCATAGTCGGAGACATAGATGACCCGGGTGTTGGCTTCCGTTGCGGAAACCTTTGCTGCGGCGGAGCATATGTCGCTGTCCAGGGGCGAGCCGGCGATGACGACCACGTCGGGCCGATGGGTCAGGATTTGCGTACGCGCATCGTCGGCGCTAGCCACTGTTTCAACGATGACAAAGCCTGGCCGATTCTCGACAAGCGAAACCAGGTTATGCCGGGCGAGGGTCCGTGCATCCGCCAGGATCAGGGTCGGCATTTCTTGGTTTCCTCATCCACATCATCAAGCTCGGGAGCGCTTGCAGGCGGCGGCATGGCATTCCACCTCGGCGGGCGGACGCGCCAGGAGCATATTTGCCGCACAATGGAAAAAGGGCGGCTCATGGCCGCCCTTTCTGTTTACCGCAGGGTTGAGGCTTACGGGCAGGTGCCGACCCATCCCTTCAGCCCATGCCAGTTGCCGCAGGTGCAGCAGACCTGCTGGGAGACGTTGAACAGCGCCATTTCAGAAGTACCGGACTACCTGCACCCAGGCCCGGGGATCCCGGTCCACGTCGGAGGTGGGGCGGCCGTTGGCTCGCCAGGCGAGGCTGGATTTCACGACCCAGTCGGCCCCTTTCGCCCAGTTGAGGCCGATGCCGTAGCCGGCAAGGTCGCGGGTGTTGTCGCCGGCGGCCCAGGGGGTCTTGTTGAGGTCCACGTGGCCGGCGTCGATGAAGCCGGTGAGCTGCCAGCCGGGAGCGAAACCATGGCGCAATTCCAGGTTAAGCAGCCAGCCCTCGTCGCCGTTGGCCTCCCCCAGGGGATAGGCACGGACGCCGTAAGCACCGCCGAGGGTGAATTTCTCGGAAGAGTCCAGGTTCTTGCTCGCCCATTGGGCCTGGAAAGAGCCGTACAGGCTGGTCTTGCCGGTGAGGGACTGGAGCCGCAGCAGGCTGAGGTTGGTTTTGGTGAAGCTGCCCGCGCTCCGGGCGGTGACGTCGTCGATGGTCTTGGCCACCGGGGTTTCGATGCCCAGGTCACCGTGGGACACGGCGAGGGAGAAGCTGCTGATGCCGCCCCCGCCGAAGCCGTCCCGGCGGTCCCCGGCAAGGGTGACGGTCCACAGGTCGCTGCGCTTGTCGGTGAGGGTGGCGGTGACGTCCACCCGGTCCTCCAGGCGCTTGTGGTCGAACTGGACCTGGCCGTAGAGATTGAAGGCGCGGCTGCGGACGAAGGGGTGGAGAAGGTACAGGCTGCCCACCTGGGCGGTGCCGTGGGCGTTCAGGGGGGCGAAGTCCTTGCCCAACTCGTAGGTCATATGGGACCAGGCGGCGCCCAGCTTGGTGCCCTGGCCGCCGACCGGCAACTGGTAGCCGATGCGGCCGTAGGCGAGGTTCTCCTCGCTGGCGATGGCCCGCAGGGTGAGCTGGTCGCCCCGCCCCAGGGGGTTGTTGATATTGAGGGTGCCGCCTAGGCGGTACTGGCCGGTATAGCGGTTGCCGTAGGTATCGAAATCCACCGAACCGGTGAGCCGCCGGCCGGGGGCCACGTCCACCAGGAGGTCGGAGGTGCCGACGGTGGCGCCGGGCTTGAGGGTGGACTTGACCTCGACCCCCGGGGTGTCGCTGAGGAGCAGCAGGCCCCGTTCGAGGGGCTTCCTTTCGATGGCCCGGCCTTCGGCCAGTCCGCCCAGGGGAGCCGTGACGCGGGCATCGTCCAGGGGGGAGCGGTTTTCGATGTGCAGCTTGCCGAGGCGCCCTTCCAGCACGGCGATCTCCACCACGCCGTCCTTGATGTCCTGGGCCGGCAGGTAGGCCTGGGCCACCAGGTAGCCGCGCTGGCGGTAGTGCCGGGTGATGCGCTCGGCGACGTCTTGCAGTTCGGCCAGGGACAGTTCCTTGCCCACGGCATCGGCGACGAGAGGCCGGAGTTCCGTTTCAGCCAGGGCTTTCGCGCCGGTGATGCGGAACGCCGTGACGGAAACCCTGACGCCGGCATCGTGCGGCATCGCGGGGCGGGCCGCTTCCTCGGGCAAGGCGCCGGTGTCCCGGGCCGGCAGGGTCGGGGCGGGGCGGATGCCTTCCAGCAGAGTGCCGGCATCGGGCGGCGTTTGCGCCAGGGCGGCGGCGGGGACGAAAAAAGCGAAGGGAAGGAGGCGTTTCATGGCTTACTTGCAGGTCTCGGCAAGGCCCGGCGGCACGTTCTGGCCGCACAGGTGGATGGAAAAACCCGGAACACCGGGGAGGCCGGGCGCGGCGTCGTCCGCCGAGGCAAGGAGGGCCGTGCCGGAAGCCGAGTCGCCTCCCGCCCCCTCGCTGCCGCTCGCTCCGTCCAGGGTGCCGCCGGACAGGGAGGTGATCGCGCCGGAATAGCCATCCGGCGCCCCGGGTACGGTGGGGACGGCGCTGGCGATGGTCAGGGTGCCGTCAACGAAGCTGAGGGCGTAATTGCCGGAAGTCAGGCCGGAGGGCGTCAGCACGTAGCTGCCGACATGAACGGCACCCTGGGACGTGCCGCCCCAGGCCAGGGTGCCGCCCAGGACGCTTGGATTCTCGCCGCCGACGAAACCGGCGTAACTCACGCCGTTGCCGCCGCTCCATGCCAGCCCGTCGAAGGTTTTCGACCCGTTGTTGGCGGTGACCGTCAGCGCGGCCTGGTTCACCGTCAGCGTGCCGTCCACATAGCCGATGGTGTAGTTGCCGGAGGTCAGCCCGGATGCCGTGATGGCGTAGTTGCCGGCATTCACGGCCCCCTGCGATGCGCCGCCATAAGCCAGCGTCCCACCCAGCACCGAGGAGGTCTCCCCGTTGACGAAGCCGGCGTAGGAAACCCCGTTGCCGCCGCTGTACGCCAAGCCGTCATAGGTCTTGCCGGCATTGTTGGCGGTGACGGTCAGCGTCGCTTGGTTCACCGTCAGCGTCCCGTCCACATAACTGATGTCATAGCCATGCTGGTTGGAATAGAAACCGCCGGCGGCGATGGTATAACTACCCGCGTTGGCCGCCCCCTGAGATGTGCCGCCGTAACTCGCCGACCCCAGCAGGTTGCCGTCGGGCGCAGAGGAATAGCTCACGCCGTTGCCGCCGCTGTAGGCCAGCCCGTCGTAGGTCTTGGAAGCGTCGTTGGCGGTGACGGTGAGCGGCTTGAGGAAGCTCTTCAGCAGCGGCCGGGTATGGCCTTCGTAGATGCGCCAGGTGTTGGTGAAGTCGAGGCCGGTGTAGCTCGCCTGGGCGTAGGGCGCGGCCGCGATGTCCGTCAGGCTGACGATGACGCCTAAGCAGCCGCCTCCTGAGCAGCCGCCGGTTCCGGCTTGACCAGTGGTGACGGAATCCCAATAACTATTGCTGATCGTGCCGGCCAAGTGGTCACCGATTAAGCCTCCGGCTCGGCTTAGGCCGCCGTCCTTGGTGACAGCGCCGCTGGCGTAACTGGTGTCGATGTCGCCCCTGTTCTGCCCCACCAGGCCGCCGACATAAGTGCTGCCGTTGACGCTGCCGGTGGAGTAGCTGTTGCTGATGCTGCTGCCGTCGAGCGTTTTGCCGACCAGTCCGCCGATGGAGCTGGAAGAGACACCGCCGCCGCAACAGGCGTAGTCCGTGCCGCTCACGCTGACGTTGGCGTAGCTGTTGCTGATGGAGCCGCCAAGTTGGCCCACCAGGCCGCCGGCTTGGTGAACCGAAGCGGTCACGCTACCGCCGTCGGCATAACTGTAGCTGATGGAGCCGCCGCTATACCCCGCCAGCGCGCCGACGACACTCGCTCCATATATGTTGCTGTTGAGCATCCCGACGTTGCGCAGCGCGCCGGTGCTATAACCGAACAGACCCTGGTAAAAGTTGGCCGCGACGTTGACTTGGCGGTTGATGGTCAGCCCGGTGACGGTGTGGCCGAGGCCGTCGAAGCTGCCGGTGAAGTTGGCGGCGGAAGCACCCACCGGCACGAAGCCCGCGCCGGCATTCCAGCCGGCCGTGGCCGTGGCGTCGATGTCGGCGCCGAGCACGTAGTTGCCGGCAAGGCCGGTGTTCATGCCCTGCAAGGTCATGACGCCCGGCGCCACGGTGGCATCGCCTTCGACGCCCAGGCTGGTGATGACGGTCCAGGGGGTCGTCGCACCGTTGCTGCCGAGCTTGGTGCTGAAATTGGCGCCGGCGGGGAGGTGCACCTTCGCGCCGTTCACGTAATAGTTGCTGGTGTTGCCCGCCGCCACCGCGCCCTGGCCGTATTCCAGCGCCAGGCTGGCGGTGCCGGAACCGTTGAGGTTCGCATTGATGTTGATGTTGCGGTGGGCCGTAAGCGTGAGCTTGTTGGCGCTCCAGCTCACCGCGGCGGTGACGAAGATGTCGCCGTTGCCGGCGGTGGCGGCACTGGTGGCGATGGCCACGTTGCTGCTCGCCAGGCTGTTGGAGAGCGTGGTGGCGCCGATGCCCGAGGTGGTGAGCGCGCCGCTGCCGGCGGCGATGGTGAAGTCCACCGGGTCGATCAGCCAGGAGCCGGTCAGGCCGTTGGCGGCCTGGGTGGTGATCTTGGCGCCGTCGGCGATCTTGACGTGGGCGGCGGAGGTTTCGACGAAGCCGCCGTTGCCGCCGTTCGGGGCCGAGGCGTCCAGCGTGCCGCCCACGTTCACCGTGCCGTTTCGCATGTCGCCCAGCAGCTTGATGACGCCGTTATGGTTTGCGATGGTGCGGGCACGGACGATGCCGCTGTTGTTCACCGCCGTGCCGAGCAGTGCGTTCTTGGCCTTGGCCGTCATCAACACCATGCCGCCGTCGGCCTGGATCAGATTCTTGTTGTCCACCAGCGCATGGAGCGCGCCTTCGTCGATCTGCACGTTGAGCAGCTTGTCGCCGTCGAAATCCAGAGTGATCCGGTCGCCCGCCGCCAGCGCCACGGTGCCCAGGTTGGCGACGATCGTCCCTTCGTTCTTCACCTGTTCGCCCAGCAGGGCGACGTAGCCGGCGGTGATCTCGCCCTGGTTCGTAACGCTACCTCCCGAACCCGAGAACGTGCGCTTGCCGGCCATGAAGTCGGCAACGGACATGCCCAGGGTCGAAGCCACCAGCCCGCCGACGTTGACCTCGGCGGTCTTGCCGAAGAGCACGCCGTTGGGGTTGAGGATCCAGACCTGGCCGTTGCCGGACAACTGGCCGAGAATTTCGGAACGGCCAGCGCCAAGCACGCGGTTCAAGGCGATGGCGGAACTGTTGGGCTGGACGAAGTGCACCTTCTCGCCGGCCCCGATGTTGAATGTCTGCCAGTTGATGGCGAGGTTCTGGCTGGTCTGGTCCACTGTTATCGTGCCGCCGGTGGCCGGTCCGATGCTGCCAGAGCCGGCGGCGATCACACCGTCGGTGGGCAGGGCGTGGGCGGTGAAGGCCAGGGCCGACAGGACGGCGGCGGAGGCGAGCTTGAGTCCATTGCCCTTGGTCCTGCCGCGGGCGTTCTCCGCCGCGACGACATAAGCGCCAACCGTATCGTTCCAAACCAGGCGGTAGGTGTGGTTCACGGAGGAATTCCCCTTTCTATCGAGGTTCGCACGATGCCGAATTTGCGAACCATGTCGGTGATGTATTCGTGGGGGGGAGTCGCGTTCCGGATCGGCGGCGACCCTTTTCCCGGCCGGGCGCACCGGCCGAGCCTTTGCCAACACCGGATTCCCCCATGTTTTTCTTCTCGAACTGGAATCGAATTCCAGCGGAATATCGCTATAGCTCCGGTCTGTGCGCCGGAATTATGTCTATGTCCTTGATTTTGTGGAACCCCCTATTTAGGGGGGTGGGATAGGTTCCGTTCCGTCCTCCCCAGCCACAGCGCCGTCAGCGCGGGCCGGTTGCTTACGCCGAACTTGCGGTAGATGGAAGCGACGTGGCCGTGGGTGGTGTGGTGGCTCTGGCCCAGTTCGGCGGCGATCTGCTTTTCAGTCTGGCCGGTGAGCAGGCTCTTCAGCACTTGGCGTTCGGCGGGAGTCAGGGCTGTTTCGGCGATGAGCAGGCCGTGGCTGAGGAGGAGTCGGCGGTGGAACCACTTGATGCCGCGCAGGGCATGGGCGAGGAGGTCGCGCTCCTTTTCGGTGAAAGGCGGGCGGCCGGGGGCGCGGAACACGCCGAAATAGGATTCGGCATCCTGGTTGACGGGGACGGCGATGTAGACGGCGTCGACGTGGCCGTTGTCGACATAGTAGCTACGATAAAAGGCTTCGCCGAACCAGGATGGAGGCAGGAGGTCGCACAGGCGGCATGCGCGGAAACGGCCGGCCATCTCGAACATTTTCTCGGCGACCGGGTGGATCTGCTTTTGTTCGATCCGGCGCGCCTGTTCCTTTACCGCAGCGTCCAGCTTGGCGGTCGGACAAAGAAAGCGCACGACCGGGGGCCGCCAGCCATGGGCCGGATCGCCGCTGGCATCGGCGAGGCGGACGACGCCGATCCAGTCGGCGTTCTGCGCGTCGACGAGTTCGCACAGCCTTTCGAGCAGGCAGATCAGCGCGGCATCGACTTGGGCGGCGTCGAAGTCCGCCAGCCGATCCCAGAGGGCGTGGACTGGCTCCTCCGGCGGCTTGCCCGGATAGGGCGATGGTATTTGCATAAAGGGATTCAACGGGGGACTCCGGCCCTTCAGTCCTTGTGGGCATGGGTACGGATAATAAGGGATGCGGGCAGGTTGCCGCTATCCGAAATTGGCAAAACGGAGGGGTGGCCAGGGGGGCTTGAGCCTAAGCCAAGGTGCGCCGCAGTGTATCGGAAGGGAGTTCGTCGAACAGTCGGCGGTAATCCGAGGAGAAGCGGCTGAGGTGCCAGAAGCCCCAATGGGTGGCGACGCTCGTGATGCTTACCTGGTCGTTGCTCGCCATGGAGAGATCGCGCCGCGCGCGATTGAGCCGGACGCGCCGCAGGTAAGCGAGCGGCGCGATCCCGTAGATTTCCGCGAAGCAGTGTTGCAGTGTGCGGCGGCTGACATTGAGCGCTCGGCAGATGTCGAGCACGGTAAGCGGATCGTTGCGCACGCTATCGACGAATTCGCAGGCGGCACGGGCAATGCGGTAAGCGTTCGCGTGGCCCGTCGTTACTCTGGTTTCCCCGCGCAAAGGATGGTCCAGCGTTGCGAGGAGGGTGTCGAACAGCACGGCGTTGAGATAGCCGGCGTCGAGCGTACCCTGGCTGTGCAGCGGTGTCGCGTCCTGCGCCAGCAGGGCATCGGCGATTGCCGCCAGCGGGTGGCTCCCCGGCATCTCCCAGGTGGACGGATGCCGCTCGCTGCCCTCGATCCAGTGTCCCGCAAGGGCGGCGGCCGTCATGAATTCCTCGCGGCTGACCGAAATCAGGACGATGGAACTGGGCGGAATCAGGATGTCGAATTCGCCGCTTGGCACGAAGGAGAAGCTCGTCGACGTGAGGAGTTGGTCGTCGCAACGCCCTGCCCCGCCGAAGCTGCGGGCGAAAGCAAAGTGACATCGGTCGCCGGAGATCTCGCCCCGCTTGAGCACCGTCTTGTTCTGGGTTTCTTCTATGATCCGCGTGTTGCCGATGACGGCTTCCCGCAGGCGGCCCTCGAACCGGCCCGGGTCGATCTGGCAGTATTCGTTGTCCAGCCAGCTTTTGCACAGGCGCGGCACGTCGCCGGCATCCGCCGTTGCATGGTCGGCGCGAATCAGCGAAACGGGCGGGGTCTCATCCATCGCGCAAGCTTATAACAATTCGTTATGCACGCAGGGCCTAGGCCCAGGCGTTGCGCTCGGTGTCATTACTTCTTGGCGGGATAGTAAAGCTGGTAATACCAGGCATAGGCATTCTCGATCTGCGCCTGGATGCGCGGCGAAATGCCGTGTCGTTCCGGTTTGGCGATGTGCTCATGCTGGCTGTGCGGGTATTTCATGCGGTAATGGCTATCGCTCTCCTGGATGCCGGTTTCCAGCTTCTCCGGGTTGATCTCGAACGGCGACAGCCCCAGCCAGTCGAACAGGTGCGACATGCAAGCCGCAGGCCGCTCCATCAGATCCTCGAAGCGCAGGAAGTACAGGCGCTGCTGCACTTCGGCGGGCAGGTCCTGCACCGCATGCAGCGAGATCAGCGGCATGCCGATGGCCTTGTCCTTGGCGAACAGCATGTCAGCCCGCCCGAAGCGGTCGAAATCGGCAAGGTGATCGTGAAAATCCACCAGGATGGTCTTCTGATGTTGGGCCTCGATGGAGCCGTAAATCTGCCCCAGTTCGCGGATGCAGACGACCAGCTTCGCCTCCGGCGCGATCTGCAGCAACATCTCGATGCAATGCAGCCAGGCGCGATTCTTGTCCACCACCGCATTTTTTTCTCCGGCATTGTGGTGCCAGCCGCGCAGGAAACCCTGCATGGCCGAGGCCAGGTGCGCGTAGCCGGTGTCGAAAGAGGCATCGAGCTGCGAAAGGAAAAACGGGTCGTCGCTGACCATGCGGCGTATGCCCAGCAGGATATTGCACAGGGGCGAACTGTGTCCCTCGCAATGCACTTCGGGATGCATCGCTAGCATCTGGCACAGCAGGGTCGAGCCTGCACGGGGCAGGCCTGTTACGCCTATGAAATTTGGAGTCATCGAGCCGGTTCCTCAAGAAAAAACCAAGTGCGGACTATACATGACGGGGACGCGGACATACTTTAACGCTCAGACAGATTTGCCGAGCCACAGCGCCATCAGTGCGGCGCGGTTGTTGACGTCGAACTTGCGGTAAATGGCGGTGACGTATTCGTGGGTAGTGTGATAGCTCTGGCCCTGGGCGGCGGCGATTTCCTTTTCGCTCAGGCCGGTCAGCAGGCCTTGCAGCACCTGCCGCTCCACCGGAGTGAGGGGCGCATTGGCCACCAGCAGGCCGTGGCCCAGCATTTGCTGGCGGAAAAACCATTTGAGCCCCCGCAGCACATAGGCGACGGCATCCCGTTCCGCCGGCGTGAAGAAGGGGTGCTCGACGCCCCGTTGGACACCGAAATAGGACTCGGCGTCCTCGTTGACTGGGATGCCGGCCCAGATGGCGTCGCCGATGCCCATTCCACGGTAATAGCGGTGGTAATAAGGGGAGTCGAACCACTCGCCGGAGACCAAATCCGCCAGCCGGTTGACCCGGAAGCTGCCCGCGCCGGCGACGTTTTTCACGGTGGTTTCGTCCACGTTGCCGGCCTCCAGTTTCTGGACCTGCTCCCTGGACGCGTCGAGGATGGGCGGAGTGGGACGCATGTGGCGGATGGTGCGCGGCCGCCAGCCGTTGACCGGGTCGCCAGGGAAATTTCCCGCCATGCGCACGGCGCCGACCCAGATGGCGTCCTGCCCGTCCACCAGTTCGCATACCCTCGCCATCAGGTGACGCAGCGCATCGTCGGCCTGGGATGCTTCGAAGTCGGCCAGGTCGTCCCACAGGGCATGGGCGCGTTCATGGATGTCGTCAAACGATGGCAAGGGTGGGTCCCATTAATGAAGAATGCATACAGTGTAACCAAAAACCCTGGGGTGCATTTTTCGGCTTGCCAAAATCAGAGAGCTTTGAATGGAGGTCAGCCGCCAATTGCCGTTCACCCAAACCGGCCAATGGCCGGTCGTCAGGGGGTGTAAAAAGGCGGTTTTGCCGCCCTCTCTTTTTTGCTGGGGAATGCGTCGGCACCTTAGGTGCGAAGTGCTCCGATTTTTGTGTCTTGCGCGGATCAGGCCGTGATTTCTTTTGCTACGCCAGCTATCGCTGCTTTTGGTGTTGGCGCCGGTATTTCTTTCAAAAGTACATATCCGTTATTTTGGAGGTTTGACACCCGCCAAGTGTTTCCTCTAAACGCCGGGATTAGCCACAACGCGAAATAGCCCCCGGCCAATCCAAAATATCCGATTGCTTGGAGGCCTGGTGCAGAACTCGCTTGGTCCGCAAGGGTTTCGATCACCGAGAGAGCGATGTATACGAGAAACCAGATGCCAGCATAAGACCAAAGTTTTTTGACTAGCATCCAGATCAATCCGAAAAAGAATGCAGGCCAGGAAAATCCAACTTTCACCGCCTCATATCCTTGGGTGGGGTGTCGATAAATTACGAACGTTTTCATGTTGTTTCCAGGGGGCATAGGGCTCATCCGGTTTACACCTAATGAGCTCTATGCCTGTCAGAGGTTTTTACTACCCTTCAGGGGCGACAGGGATTCTTAGCAGATTTTCGTTATTGTCTGACCGAAACCTGTTGTTTCGAAATTTTCAGCGACAGCAGTTCATCGATGATTTTTTCGATATTTTCCCGGACAGCGCCTTCGTTTGCGATTTTCAATCTTTCGAAGGCAAGTGCGGCATCCGAAAAGGTCGCGGTAAAGGGTGTCGAAATTTGTTTGCTAAATACCTTTCTTCCACTTGACCGTTCTTCCAGCGAATACTCGACGACGGCCGTGACTTTGAGGTCGAGCCCGATCAAAGGCTGGTCCAGACTGATGAGCCGCGTATCCAGCACGTAAAGGCTATTGCTTTGATCGGAGGCAAGCAGCGTCGCCGTTTTCAGGGACTGTTCGAGGGCCTGCCGGAAATCATCGTCGCTGACCTTGGAGAGCCACATCGGATTTGTCGATTCACCGCCGCTGACACTCTTTACAGCGAGGCTATTTTTGAGGGGCATTTCGGCCGCGATTTTTGAAGTATCGATTTTTTTTGCGGCCATTTGATCAACCCTGGCCGGGGTGGCGCATCCGGACAGAGTGACGATCAGCAGGATGGGATAGACGAGCTTATTCATGAGGGGCTCCAAGAGTGAATGAAGAGGCATGGCGTGAAGCATCTGCCCTGAATTGGCGGCAAATTTTCCGTCGTTTGTTTTGGCTGCTGCGCCTGAACGTTAATTCCTATTCTGCGCGTAGGGATTTTTCCATTTTTGCGCCAACCCGGACAATACGTAGCAGTACGTAGTACGTGTCAGACGTCATGGAAAGTGAAAAGCAACTTCTCGATTTTCCGGGCAGTTTTTCACTTTCCATGTCGCTCCTCACATCACGCGGCGACACTATTCCTGAAAAAAACTGAGCAACGTGCCTTATATTGTGAAAAATTTCCTGCGAGTTACCTTAGATGGTGTGCCTCATAAGGATTTGTCATGCGATCACATCTCTAGATGTCTTTCGGGAATCTACGCTTCTCCTTGTTCATATTTGGAAGCAATATTGTTAAGCAGCACAACATCGAAAAGTGGTACACCATAGGTGAAACTGGGTGAGACGTTATCCTTCTTGCTATTGGGGCGGGAATGCTGATGAGAGGGACCAAATGGCACGTCAGGATGATCTGGGGCGGAATCGATACGATGTCGTTCTTTGTTATTTGGGTCCAATAACATATATGCATAATCATCCAGTGCCTTTAGTCGAACTACCCAACTCCAACCCGACTGCCTAGTCAATACAGAGTGCCACCCATTCCGTCGCTTCTCCGAAGGGGACGCTTCGGCCATCAGTTTTTGTGCGAGAAACTCTATGACCGGAGCGATATATTCGTCAGGTATGTGATCGAATTTCTGCAGCAGCGGCAAATCTATCGCGGCATGAAGCAATTCAGCCAAAAGAGACAGGATTGTAGGCGCGGTTTTTGTATGCTCAAGATGGGTTTTGCAGACTGGGAGTTGGAGAAACAGCTTGCCATCGCAAATGGTTGTCCCCGCATAAGATGGGGCGTCCTTGCCACAAAACACACAGCCGTCCCCGCGGCTATAAATCATGGCTTTTTCTACAGTCGTGTTAGCCAGTCGGCCCTCTGCTAGTTCGGTAGGTAAAGCTTGAACTTTCTGTTGGTGTGATACCCATGTGGTGTATGCGTCAGGGCGATCTGAACTACGCAAGCTATGCAACAGATCAGATTCAGAGTTGAAATGCCTCCATGCATAGCCGGAGGGATAGGGAGTGGAAAAGCGTCGGCGCAAACTCTGCCCAGGTGTCCACTGATAGATTGTTGTGGCGCCACAAGCCGTATTGGGCTCGAATATTGCGAGTCCTGCGCCTTCCTCTCGTAGCCAACATTGTTGATCACTTGCCTTCAGGATATTCTCCCAAAGCTGCTCGTTATGCGTGACTAAGGCGATAACAAATGTAGGATGCCGGTCAATTTCCACGAAGTTGTACGCATACGAACGAACGTATGCATCCACTACTTCCCCCGTGGCTTCGGATAATGTGAGCCCATTGAGTGCTCGGTCGACGTTGATTAATGGAGCAATGGGGCGAGGCGTTGGAGTGAGCACGGTTGGTTTTATTTGATGGGTGAGGGAGGGATGTTTTTCTTGATCGATAGCTACAAGCTCAGGAGTCTTTTCTTATCTTTGCGATAACACTTGAAAGCAATCAGAAGAAATCCGCTGAGCGAAGACCACGCAGCCTTTTCATATCGCCCTAGCAATGCTTCCCGCACTGCTTCTGCCATGGGTGCAAATATCCCTGGAAAATTTAGGCCGCTAACGAAATAGTCACCCACAGCTAAAATCACCACAAAACTGATTGCACCTAACCCAATCGCCAGTTGTGTTCGTCTTGAGTATGCAAGGACTACGAGAAACTCTTCCAGCCAAGTCATTCGCGGGCCTCTTTAACTGGTGACTGCAGCACGGGCTACGTTTACCGCATCGTCCGACCCCTCAAACTCAACGGTATCAAGAGAACCGTCCGATTTATGCTTGAACCGAACCTGAACGCCGCCGAAAGGCGCTGCTGCGCGATTGGCTTTTTCCACGATCTGCTTCTCGGCGGCAGACGTGATCATTTTGATTAAATCGCCTTCAGTAGGGCCATTAAAGCTAAACGAGATCATTTTCAATATCTCCCTAATAGGTCCTTAGAAGAATCGGGTTTCCATGAGTTGCTTTTGGATAAGATCGCGGGTTGTTGCATAGAATGGGTTGATTTCCAGCGCTAAATTTAACGCTAGGTCATCAACTTCCATCTTCAACTGCTGAAGAGATTGCAGTTTCTCCGAGGTGTCTATTATTTTTCTTGATTTATCAGGAACGTCTAAAGTTTTCGTGTGATTTTGATTATCAATAAAAAATTGCAGATATTTTTGCGTTTCCGCTACGAGTGATAACTCTAAATAGGATGGCTTGCGTAATGCATTGTCGTCAAAATGCCAGACCAAAGCAGCGATATCGTAGCTCGTAAGTCTGATGTCTTGCGACGAGTCATTTTTGAGGTTTTTTAACAGCCGAATGACCTTTTTTGCACCACCACTAGTTCTTTGATCTTTTTCCTCAATATGGTGCATATGGAGGAATGGTCGGTTGGTGATTAAAGTTGGGATATCCTTATTCAGGATTTTGACTTCGCGATCACGCTTGGCGCGTGAATGCTGAAATGCGGCTGTGTCATGCCAATGGCTCGGAACAACATCAACTTTCCTTTGTAGCGAGCCACCAGAAAGGGCTATAGATTTAGTCCCTGTCTTATCTACCTTCGCAGCTGGGAATTTCTGATCAAGGATGGATTCGCAAGTCTTTCGTAAGGTCAGTATGCTTGATATTACATCTCCCTGAACCGTGCGATAGTTTGGGGCGCGGGGCCCAGCCCAATCGAGGGTGACAAAGCCATCATGAAGCACCAACAAGTCAATGTCGCTGGCGAACCGGATGTGAATATTTAACGGAACAGAGCCCTGGTATTCAAAGGTGGCAGGGATGCCTGCTGCAGTTAGGCCAGTTTTCAGCTGGTTGCGTACCCGATCCCCTTCTTCAATGCTGATCCTTGTGTAATTCGCTTCCAGCTCTTGCATGGCGCCCAATGCATATTTGATGGCATCCGTTTTGGCGCGCTTCTCATATGCCTCGGTGAAGGTCATGGCGTCTTCTGCCGCAAAAGACGCTGTTTTATGTAGTGCGGCTAATGAATCGGGGCCCAGCCGGCGGCTGCGCATGCTGGCGAGTTTTTGTGCATAGTTAGCCATTACTTTGTTCCTTTCTGACCAATTTCATACGTCCGAAGGTAATTCGGCCTTTGTTATTGAAGTAATCACCCTCTGCAACCTTTAGGTCTTCGCTAAGTTGAAGTTCGCAATAGCCGACATGTGCACGCAATTCAGGCTCACCAATTCGAGGCTCATTTTGGTAGCTATACATTAAGACATAGCCGCGCCCAGGCTCCTTGACCAAGGATGCGGACTTACTGCGAGAGCTTGATTGTCCGGTGTTGAGATACACGCGGATTTTTTCCCATGTTTGGGTTATGGTTACAGTTGCGTTCCACTCATGAGTGACATTGCCTTCATCGTCTTTCGTGGAGCCTTGGCAATCCCAATCTCCATTAAGGTCGGGCACCCCTAGAAGGGACTGAATGATCTTGCGTCGCCAAATCCACTTGTCGAATGCCAAGTGTCCAAAAAAGTAGAATGCGGCGGCATTTATTGGAAGGATTACCAAGCTAGTCCCCCCATCTGAAACCCCCAGCCGCTTCGCTAAATCGAAGCCAACAGTTATTAGAACAGCTGTTAATGAAGCCATTAGGCCAGCGGCGGTCCCTAGGTATCGACCAATAATGGTTCTATTGAGGCCGATTACGGAGTATTCGTGAGGTTGCATTACAGATTGCCTATGAGGGGTAGTGACTTTGGCGTGCCGGCATCTAACAGCAGATGGACCAAATAAGCGCCAGCGCCAATAAGCAATACAAACCGGATTGCTTTATCAACCGGATTGTCTGGTTCCCATGCATGAACCTTGAGAGCGGCAGTTCCTATCAATCCAGCAAAGGCCAGACTGTGGAAAAATTTCCGATGATTCGGGTGGATAGCTGGTTCAAGTACGTCTGGCAGATTGGTTAACGTTGCGGCGAGTGCAGCGCCAAGCAAGGGTTTGGCGGAAGTCTTCTGCTGACCAGATTCGGCATAAAGACATGCTGATCCAACGGCTACGGCTGCCGCCAATTGATGAGTTGCTCCATTTGCCATTTAGAAAGCTCCGTCCCCAGAGACACCTCTTGGTATCTCTGGGCTGGGTTTGTTGATGTGTGTGTCACTTTTCCTTGCGGACACCCTTGAACGGCGTCTTGTCAGTTGTTTTGACGTCCATGAAGCGTCCGCTTTCTGCATCCCGCTTCACCCAGTGGCCAGATGGCATTTGGGTTTGGCTGCGTTCTCGTACAGCGCCGATCCTGTGCCCGTCACCAGTGGGCGGATTTTTTGCCATGACGATTCTCCTATGTTGTAGTCGCGATGTGCGGCATATGCTTACAATACATCATCAAAATGATTATGGCAACAGATGTGTTTGACTATAAGAGGCCTCTGGGGCAGAATCCGCATCCATGAACCAAACTGACTCGGGCTTCGGCGTTTCTACGCTAGATGGCTTCAGCCAAGCTCAGCGGGAGCGGCTGGCCTATATTGAATTTCGTCTTTATTTCCTTGGGGAAGTAAGACGGGCGGACTTGATGAAAAGATTCGGCGTGGCGCCTGCTGGCGCTACCCGTGATTTTTCCATCTATAAAGAACTGTTCCCCGACAATATCGGCTTCGATAGCGTCTCAAAAATATACGTAATCCGAGAGAGTTTCGCTCCGGCGTTCGAACATGTTCTGGAGCGCGTTTTGACGGCCCTGTCGCAGGGTTTTGGTGATGGGGTGAATCCAGTTGTTGGCTCTTTAATCCCGTGCGAATTGCCAATGGCACTTAATCGCCCCCAGGTGCATGTTTTGGCACCAGTCACCCGCGCAATTCATTTGGGTAAGGCAATACGACTGCAGTATTTTTCCCATACAAGCGGTGCCTCAGAGCGCGAAATCGTACCTTTTGCGATAGCGACTGATGGGTTGCGTTGGCACGCTAGGGCATTCGATAGGAAGCACCAAGACTTTCGAGATTTTGTCTTTAGTCGAATGGACAAGACGGAGGTCCTGGTTGACGGAAAAGTTGAGAAGCATGAAATGTCTGCTCAAGATATCCAGTGGAATAGGATCGTTGAGCTTGCGTTGGTGCCACACCCGGACAGGAAACATCCGGAGATTACGGCCAAAGACTTCGGTATGTATGATGGAGTACTACACTTAAAGCTCCGTGCGGCAATGGCTGGTTATGTCCTGCGGCAATGGCATGTGGACTGTTCGCCTGACCATAGGCTAGCGGATGAAGCGTTTCGGTTGTGGCTTAGAGACCCTTTGGCACTCTATGGCGTGGGGAGTGCGTCTTTCGCCCCCGGCTATTGTAAGCCTACAGTGAACGCAACTCGGTCCAGCTGATACAGCTGACTCTGTACGAATGGGATTGCGTTTCCAAGTTCAGACAATCCACGCATAAGCCACCACCGCCCTTTAGAAATGGCCTTGTACGCATTTCAATGGATTTCGCGACCTCGTCGACAGTCACGGTCTCCAGGCTGGCATGGTCCATGGTTCACCTTTCTCGATTAGCTCGGTACATAACTCTTCCAGGTATGCCAGGTGTTTTGCCGAAGCGTTTTCCAACGGTTCAATCAGAGATTTGAGGGTTGCTAAGTCATTCGGACTATTGGACTGCATGATGGGCGGCCACACTTGAGCAAGCCTTCGAACATTTGCGAGATCGTCTCCGCGCACCGCGGCCGTCAGTTGGCGATCCAAAATAAACCGCAGTGAACGCTGGATGCGAGCAGAGCTTTTCCGCTGGGCTGCCTTAGCTCGTTTCCTTTGATCTGATTGTGATTCATCTACGTGGTTAACCATTGACCTGAACCCATCTAACCAAAGGCTGATGCGACCCAGAGCGGCTTTTCGGTCTTTTTCTGGCAGGCCCGGATGAACGACGGCAATGTCATCAAAGGTTAAGGGCAAAATGAATTGCTGAAGAAATACCTTTGCCTGTCGGTGCGTCAGCGACAGTAACCCCACTTCGTTACCGCTATGGGCAATGTGCCACCAGCATCTGGCAATCGGCGAATAGGAATGGAAGACCGTAACTGAGTTGCTGTCATGGGGAAAGTGGAAGCAAAGCCACTGATATAGCCACTTCTCAAATCCGTAGGGCCAGTCCGTGAATAGCTCTCCAACAACTTCTCCGGGGCTTTCCTGGCGTGCGTTGGTTAACTGTAATAACACGCTTGCCAGTTTATGCGCATAGGAAATCTGTTGATAAGCATCCTGCGGTGACAGCTTCTTGAGTTCATTGCTGACATAGGGAGTGATTCGCCAATCACTCATAGGGCCCACTTTATGGCATCGGCGACTAGCCTGGCTGTAGATATCAAACCTTTCCCGGCTACCTGTGCATGAAGGTCTTGGAGAGGCTGTCCACAGTGACACTTCCATTCCGGCTTCATGAAACGCCAATTTATATACCGAGGACAGGTGCAATCTCTGATTAGTAAGCATTCATGAATAGGACAAGCTTCCACCAAAGGGAGCTCCCACAATATGCGGTGATGGCCGGACTCCTGCAAACAGTAGGGGCATATTCGTACATGGGAATAGGGCTGCCGCGGCCATAAATATCGCCAGGGCCAGAGGGGCCAGTCTGCATCGGTAAAGTTACCCACGACGTGTTTGATTGTCTCAGTAGCTTGTTGTTTTCGTTCATAGTCAGCTTTGCCATAAATCGCTATAAAAGCAGAATGCAATTCCGATGGTACCCGGTGACCGTTTGCGTTATGGAGTCGATAAACATAGCCAGGCAGACTTTCGCCTTTTTTTCTGGTGGGGCGAACAGGAAACATAGTGCGATCAGGCAACATACGGTTTGCTCCGGCGAGGTTCTTTGGTTGGAATACTGCGTTCGAAGGGTTCACCAGGACGGTTCAGTCGACGAAATTCGAACTTCTCGTTAAAGGGGTTGAGCGCGCCAATTCCTTCTTGCCAAATGTTGTGGGTAAATGCCGTCTCTAATTCCATCAGCGAAATTTCTGCAAGATCCCTCTCGGCAACGATGTGGATTGCTCCGGAAAGCAAGGCTTTGACGTAAGCAATGCGGCTGTCGGTAGCGAAATAGAGCCGATGACCGAATTCCACCCAGCCCAGCGGTTGGTAGGAAATTGGAACTGGCAATGCAGGTTGAAGGGACGCGACCAGTTGCAGGCACTCGGTTTCGATGTGGCAATTCGTGTCTTGGCCAAGGGCCATATTGAGACGACGAGTGAAACGCCGACGTAGCTGTTCGTTTACCCTGAGCAGTGATTCAAGACGTGGCAAACCCAGCAGCACCGTTGGAACGTTGACTTCATCCATGATGGTTTTGAGCCAGTCCCCAACCATATATTGGGTGGGTAACTGCCCTCGGTCTTGGATATGTTGCGCCTCATCAAAGAGCAGAAGTTCTACGCCACATGCCTTTGCGAGTTTAATAGCGCGGGCCGTCTTGACGGATATTGTGCCGGCACTCGGCGAGGGATCGCCAAGTTTGGCGAGCATTGCCTCGGTGACCCCCGCAATGGTGGCGGCCGGTGGAATGGGAATATACAGAACGGGAATAACATTCCGCTCTGGAAGGGAATAGCGGGGGTATGTCTGGAGTAGTGCTTGGCACAGAGTTGTTTTACCTGTTCCAGATTCACCTTGCACGACGAGATGCTGTGCCAATCCCGTTTGTCGGTAAAGCGCCAAGAGCCTCTCAGCCTCGTCATGTGCCGCGGCGAAGGCTGGAAACGACAGGTGTTCCTCATTGAAACGATGGAGTGCGTCAAATAGTGAAGATGTCATGCTTCCCCCTTACCTTGGTGTAAACGGAAGGTCGGCAATGTGGCAGGAGGGTGGTCGTTCGGTGGTGTGGCCACCGACGGTGGTTTGGTTTGCGGTAGCCGAGTAACAGCCTTGATGTCCAGGCGTGAGTCGGGCTTGTTGCTGGTAATGCCATGAATGCTGGCGGCCCGGCGTCGAGACCGCTGTTTACGACTTTTGATCAGATTGTCGAGAGCCACGGCCAGTTGGTGCTTTGCCTCCACCAAGGCCTCGGTGTCTTCGGTAGACTTTCCGTTGTCTCGCACCTGCCGCTTGATCAGGTCGTGCTGGACTAGAGTTAGGCCCGCCGCGTAGGTTTGGTCTATCGCGAGGACTGTGATCGGCTCCTGTTGATTGGGAGGCCATACTTGAATCGAACCTAGGTCTTCCGGGTCAACGACGACGCGCACTTTGACGCCTATGCCCCAGGTTCGAATGATGGGGTGAAGGCCATCCCCTACGTATCGCAGACCTTCCAAAGTGATGCCATTACGATTAAGTGAACGTTCCTTGACCAATCCAATTCGCTGCTTCAACTGCTGTATGTCGGCGGGTAATTCAGGAGTTCGCCGTTTCATGCCATCCTCCCATCTGGCGCGTGGCGTTGTGTTTATGCCGCGATGGATGGTTTCCGCATAAATATCGAGTAGCCATTTCTCGAAAATATGTTTGAACTCACCAAGGGTGAGAACGGCGTGCTTCTGTGAATCGTAATCCCCACGATCGGCAAGCTTTGCCAGGCTAGTGCCCGGCATCTGGTGCGTGAAAAAATAATTTACGGTTTTCAGGTAACGCTCGACGACACCTTTGAAGCGAGGCTGATGTTTAGGGCAGAACTGCAACCGAATGTCCAAATCGAAAGCGACGCTTTCCAGGTCCATGCCATGGAATTCAAGTCCGTTATCTAGAATCAGCGCGTCCATCCTTCCGTAGCATGGCCAGCGATGTTCGACGTGTAGGCCTGGGATGACTTCGGCGGCTGGTTCTTTGGGGAGGATTGCGTGTCGGAGAGCCCCCATTACGGCCGAGGCAGACGTGCCGCCAAAGTTCAGGTAATAGCCCAATGGAAAGCGGCTGAACCAGTCGATGAACATCGTGAGGATTGGACGGCCAAGCGGCAGCGATGTCCGTTCGTCAACGAGAAAGAGATCAAGCGGCGTGTGGTCTACTTCGACACGCTCCAGGATATGCGAGACATTTGGACCAGCCTTGGCAATTCTGAAGCGCCTATCGGCAACCGCTTTTCCCGCTCTCTGAACCGTGATGTCATAGGCCTCCATGCGCTGAAGCATTCGATAGAAAGTCCGGATGTTTGGCGCCAGGAGTTGTTCTGAAGGCAGCCGACGCTGATTCTCACCACGAATCTTGCCAAGCAGGCGGTCATAAATGTTTCGCCCAGTAGCGGCCGGGCTTGCCAAGAAAGCGTCTCTGATGGCTTCGGTCGAGAGTTCAAGTATTCGGTCGTTCTGGCGCAAGAGGGAGCTACCACGCTGGTCGAAGCGCGGGATCACGGCTCTCAGGTCCTGGTGCGCACGATATCGGGTATACCATCGATATAGCGTAATGATTGATGGCGGCTTCGAGTCGTTGATCTGGTCGGCAATCTGATGAATCAACACCCCTACACATTCTTGGGTGAAAGCGAAGTCGCCCCTGTCCATTAGCGCGTGAAGGTACGCGCCACGACGCTTAACTTCCTCCAAGACATGGGGAGGTAGATCCTTGAGTGGGCGCACGAAGAGTTCCTTTGTCGTGTGTTCTGATGCGGCCTTTAGAGCAGAAATACGACCTTCCCCATAAGCACTGAGCAGTTCGCTGCGACTGCTCAGGGATATTTCGCCGTCCTGCTGGCGCTCCAGAACCACTTGGCCGCCTGCTGACAGGCGGTCAATCCGATAAACACTGCCGTCCCACTCAAAAACCATATCGATCCGAAATGAAAAACCAGTCATGGCAGCCGTTCTCCAAATTTGTATACAGTTGGGTGTCAAGACTTACGGGATTGCATAGGTCGCAAGTCAGGAGGCCTGACAGGAGCAGGCTGTAGGGGTCGAGGTCGTAGGTGGCCAGCAGTGACGAAGCCACGCTTATGGGCATCGGGAAGTCCACCGCAAGGCGTTTCAGTGCTATTCGGGCCTTCAGCCGGGAACCATAAACGCGAGGGGACTGGTGATAAATCCACCGCATATTGGCCTGGCGCGGCTCCATGCGTATCTGGTCGTCGGTTAGGACGCAGAACTGGCGGTGGTGGCGCGAAAAGTAATCGGCCACGCAGTTCAGTTTGTGTAGGGTGTCGGCCTCTTCAGCATTTCGACGCGGTTTTACCTCAATGAGAATGGTGGTGCCCGAATCCAGAGTCAGCTCAAAATCTGGGGTGTAGCGACGGAGTCGACCACCGTCTGGGTAGCGCACCGTTTCGGGTTGCTCGGTGTACCTTGTGATTCGCGGGGATGTTTCGAAGAGGTAGATGGCATCGAGCTCTAGCAAACCCTCGTAATGGATCATCCGTCCGTTTTTGCGACTTGGGAACTTTCCGCGAACGATGCCGCCGGTGGGGCGGACGACTTCCCGCGCGCGTTTATGGGAAAGGCCATCGGGTGATTTGCCCCGCCAGGTTCCTTTCCAGGTGTGTTGTGGCATAGTGCCTCCTTCCGATGCATCGAAGGACGAGTTGCCCCCTCGACACCGGATAGCGCGGTTCGATATTTCCGATTTCAGGCGTAAACGAGCCTATCTCGGGTTATTTGCCCAAGAAAAATCGGTTCTGATGTTTGGAAAAGGCTTGACGCTGGCGGGGCGGGTGACGATACTTGAAGCGTCAACAGCAGGTATCGATTGATGCCGGCGCAGCGGGGCAAGCCGAAAGGTTTGTCCCGTTTTTACATTCTGGCCTCCTCTTTTCTGCGCCGTCTTAGGCGCTTGATTGGCTCTTGCTCTCGCTGTCTCACCGTGTCTGGCAGATCGACGAGTTCTCGGATGATCCGGGCTTGGGCAGGATGGAGCTCATGCATGCGTTTCCGCAGAGCCGCCAGCATCAAATAGACTTCCGGGTGGGAGTCGGCGTCGACGATGAGCTTCCTATCCGATACCTCTGCCGCAGAGCGAAGCTCCTGTTCCTCTGCTGCGGAAAGGCGAAGCCCATCAACCAACTTCTCGACAAACTCAGCGGTTGGCGGTCCCTTCAAGCCGACCTCAAGTGCCGAGATATAGGTCTGATCGTATCCAATCAATTCCGCAAGCTCGTTCTGTCTTACACCGTAACGAAGCCGGAGGTCATGCAATAGATGGGCGAAAGGGCTCATGGAACAAGAACTCGACAGACTGATTGACCCCCAGCGTATGTTCTTCCGACTATGGTTGTCAATAGTTAACGTATTGATATTGCGCTAACTATTGACCGTCAATAGCTCAACATCGGAACGCTTGGCAGGGCTGGTGAGGAAAGGGTTGGCGATCAGGGCCTGGTCACTATGGCCGAAGCGATGTTACGGCTTAAGCAACTCGTAGACAGGGACCCGAAGTGCATTGGCGAGCCGTTCTATGTTGTCGAGCGAGATGTTGCGGGCGCCTCGCTCGACATGCGCCACGAATGTCCGATGCAAATCGCTCTCGAGTGCCAAGTCCTCCTGCGACCAGCCGCGTGCGGCGCGCAGAACGCGCAGATTGACCGCGAGCACCTGCCGGGCGCTTTGATGGCTTTCACCGGAAGCATTCTTTGACATGCCGCCGATGGTGATGAAATGTCGCTTTTGCGTCAGCCGCGTTTACGTCACAATCTTGCCTTTTAACGATGAGGCGGGAGTATGTCGATCACGTCGAGGAAACGGCAGCAGAAGTCGGCATGGCGCAGAGGTGCTGCCGTAACGGCAATCAGCCTGGCTTTTCTGATCACTTGCCATTGGGCGTATGCGGCCGAGCAGGATCGGAGCGCCCCTATCAGCTTTGACGAATTCATCGATCAAACCACCGGGGACGAGGTGCAGCAAGACGATCTTGCTGCCCAGATGGCCTATCGAGGGAAGCGCGTTTATAAGTCGCTTTTCAGGTGGATTGATCGCCGCGGCTACTACTCGGACTTCATCAAGCGCTTCCAGCAATGGTGCGATGCGAGTGGCGGACGTTATGTCCGGAACCGAGATCTTGATGCGGACTGTTTCGATGGGGAAAGTGATCGGCGGTGGTTCGGAGGGTACACCGTGCAGATTGTTCCGACGGCAACCCATGCCGGGGGGATGACCGCGGGATACGCAACTTTCTATTTCTTCAGACAGCAGGAAATGGAAGTGATAAGAAAGAGCCAACTAGCCCGAAATGAACGGGCTCAGGATCTCGCAGCGCAACACCAAATTGCAAAATTCAATGCGCAAGCAATAGCACGCGAACAGGTCCTCCGCGATTTACCCATCGTGAAGATGGTCGGGCAGAAAATTTGCAGAACAGTTCAAGAAGCGGCTCAGTCCACTGTGTATTTGATAGACGGACGGCAAACGCGGCCGCAGTACTTCCTCACCGCTTTTACCGAGAATACCGCCAACGACAAAATCCAATTGCGGATTGCAGCGATACGGGAAAAACTACCGACTGGATTTTCTAACGTAGATCGCCTTCTTCTTGATGGCGATGTCGTGCTTCAGAACAATGCTGTCATCTGGGATGATCCGTTGCTTTGGCATCCATGCGATTAGAGGATAGCGATTGCCGAATGGAAGCCAGATGAAGCATCGCCAATTTGAGTTGTGACGCCGCTTGGCGGCAGTGCCACCGATCTGTCTGGCATTGGGCGCCCGTCTTGCAATCCTGGATTGTTTGATGTGGAATCAAATGCGCTCATATGGAAGTGTCGCGATCGAAGCATTGAGCACGCGCCAGCAAGGCACGGCCGATCGCAACACAAATTCTTTGCCGGTCCAGTTTCAGCTGGGCTTCTTATGAAGCTCTTCTGGTGCACCTAAGTCCTTAAATGGCGTAAGGCTCTGCTCAATATGATCCCTATAGTGAAGGGCGGCATCTAAGAGCGAAAAACCTGGATATTTGATAAGGTTCGGGCCGATTTCAATTTCATTTATTTCATCTTTGAAATGAGTGCCTTCTTGTGGAAGCCACGTCAATGATTGTATCCATTCGATCAGTTTTGCAATGTTGTCAATCTGCGACAGTCCGATTTTCAAGACTGCTGAAGTTATAATCGGCAGGTTTGGCTTCTCGGACAATATTCCACCAAACCCCTCGATAACAACAGCCCCACAAACATTCCAATCTGCAAAAGACTCATCCCCCGAGACATCCGGGAAGGTTAGGTCAAAAATTTCTTTGAGATTCTTCTGACAAAAAGCTATCTTTTTTTCCAGTTTGCTAATCTTTTTTTTGCATTCTTTCATCTTATTCGCTATTTCCCGGGGGTCACCAGGCTGAAGTATCCAACGAAGCTCAAAAATCACCAATGTCTTTGAAGACGCATCAGCCAGTAGTACGTCGAATTCTTGGTCTTGTCCGCCAAGCTTCATCTTTTTGTTCAAGGCTGTTAATGGCCATTTCTTCAAATATTCCCCTAGTGACTCCGTCATGCCAACTTCAAATAACTTGCTCTGTTTATTAAAAGAATCGGCATCAATCCTTGCCATTAGCGAGAGAATATTTCTCTGAAGGTCGCATGTAATCGTATGGAGGCAAGGGACTAGAAGAATGCCATCTACCGTTGGGATAATTGGTTGCAGCGCTGGGTCAGGTGTCTGGGCCTGGAACCCGTACGTTATGTAGTCTACAAAGGTTGCAATTTTTTCGTCACCAATGTCAGCGAAGAGGCTAATGTCGCGGCATAGATCCGCCTTGTTAATTGCCAGTACCAAACTTGATTCTGCACCCCCACTAAATCCACTGCGCCGGGCGGCTAAATTTACAGCCAAGAAGTGGTAGGTACATCTAATTAAAAGTGAATTGATTAGTACATGTGTTTCATAGGCAGAGCCCCATGGAAATGCCCATTCACTTGGAATAATGTCAAGCCGCTGATTCATTTCAATTTGCAACCCGTGTGCTTGCGGCCCATATTCATATGAAACGAATTTATTTTTGATCTTGGTTGATTCTGCAATGGCCCCCAGAACTCCGGGGGATTCACGGAGGTCGTGAAACCATGCATATAGCTGAGCAGTAATGTCTAGTCCCGGTTCTTGCCCATGGTCTAACATCTCTAAGGCAGCATATCGCTTGTCAATAAATGCAATATACTTAATTTCGTATATGCCGTTTACTTTCTTGGCGACGGCGTGGCCAACATGCAATGATGTGAAAAGTTTAGAAATCCTAGAATAATCAATGCATTTCTTGAAGAATGTGAATGCTCGAATGTATGCGTCGGGTATTGTCTTCTTTGGGGCGCTCATGCCGTAATGTGAGTCGCATCTCCTAAATATATGTTCAAGAGAGTGCCGCATGGCGTATTTGCTTAAGTCCCCCAAGATCGTGGTTCCAATAAGGTCCATGTCTACCAAGCCAGTAAATGCGAACCGGAGACTATCCTCGAATACGGTCAATATGTGCCATAGAGAAATATCTCTAGCGGGGTGCGGTAGCTGTAGATTCGAAATTTCGTCGTCCGCTTGTGATTCGATTGCCAAAAGCTCAGCGGTAGCATGGGGGCTCATGTAATGTCCTATATGGATTTGAATTCAAAGGTGGATTCAGCCACGAAGTGCAACACGGTTGAATGATTGCATAAAAACCTGATGAGGGGTTTCCAGTTCAGGCGTTTCCTGGGACGATAATTCAGGAGCTGCACGATCATGGCAAGCTCCTCTTGAGTAGCCGATTTCTTTTAACTTTCTCGGATGTTCGAGGTACCCGATTGGGGCGCTGTCCTCAGACCCGAGGAAATATTGATGCGCTTTACGATATCCTTAGGCAAGCTGGAGTAAAAACAATAGATCTACGCCCTCCTGGGTTAGCGTAACCACGTGCATATCTTGGTCAAAGGACCGTAAGTATGGCGATGCTTGAAGGTGATGACGGCTTGCTTGCAGATGAAGTTGGGGTCTGGGCAAAAGAAAAACATACTTATCTTCGCCGGTATCTGGACATTTCACGGGCTGCTCGTAAGAAATTTATCGGTCCTGGGACTGGCGGTGCCGTATATTTCGATCTTTTCTGTGGCGCGGGGCGTTCTCGAATCAGGGGCACAAACGAATGGATTGACGGCAGTTCAGTCGTTGCTTGGAAGACTTCAGTGGAAGGTGATGCGCCGTTCACAGATGTCTATATTTCGGACATCGATGAAGCAAAGCTCCGTGCTTGTACAGAGCGACTTCGCGAACTTGGGGCCCCAGTACATCCTATCCATGCCAGCGCCGTCGAGGCGGCTGCGCAGATGGTTTCTACAGTAACGGGCTACGCCTTGCATTTCGCATTTCTCGATCCCTACAATTTAGAAGCCTTGAATTTTGGCGTAATCAAAACGCTTTCTGGGCTAAAGCGGATTGATCTTCTGATTCACTTGAGCGCAATGGATTTGCATCGGAATCTTGCCATTAACCTTTCCACTGACGATTCCGCTTTTGATGCATTTGCTCCAGGGTGGAGGGGTGTGATCAACACAGAAGGAACACAAGTGGAGGTGCGTCGACGCGTGGTTGAATACTGGCGTGAAATGGTGTCAAGCTTAGGCGTATGGCCAGCAACTGACCAACGTCTTATATCTGGTGAAAAGAACCAACCGCTCTACTGGCTCTTATTGGCCGCGCGGCATGAATTGGCTCTGAGGTTTTGGAAAACTGCTTCAAATCTCGAAGGGCAAAAAGAACTATTTTAGAGCGCTTAGGGTTGCATAGCCGGATAAGCATCCCATGTGCGGCCACGAAATACTCGACCATTTGCTTTCTTGTGCCGCTTAACTCCATCGGCTCCCCAGCCACCCCATTGCTTGAAGAAAAACGCTACATCAGCACCATCGGCTTGAGCCTTGATGTTTTCCACCCACTCTTCATGCATCGGGCGGGCCTTGTGCCCGGATTCGCCACCAACGATTACCCAATGAATATTTGTTAGATCGATTTCTCCAAGGTCTTCCAATAGGGGTTCGATAGACAAAAAGCGAACCTGTGCGTTGACCTGCCTTAAGTAATCGATCCGGGGAACCCCATGCTGCCTATCCTCAACTGAAACACCTAGCCATACATTCTCTGGGCAGCCGCGATCCCGAAAATATTGAGGCAGTCGATCCGCACGTTTAGTCAAAATTTGATAAGTATGCTGAGGCGTCTGCCGAATCACGGAAAACACCTGATCCAAAAACTGGTCGGGGATATCCTCATGAAACAGATCACTCATTGAATTAACAAAATAGACCGTCGGCTTTTTTCGATTTAACGGCTGCACTAGCCGTTCCGGAAGAATCTCCAGTTGGAACCCATTCTCATACCCCGGCGCCCCCATTGCATGAAGCCGACGTGCCATCACCTCGGCATAACAATTCTTGCAGCCAGGAGAAATTTTTGTGCATCCCGTCGTGGGATTCCACGTTTGTTCAGTCCATTCTATTTTTGATTGGGTTGTCATCTTGACCTCCGTGTTACTTCGATTGGTGGTTTAAATCTGCGGTTACGGATTTTTGTGTAACCAGTCCATCAATAAGTTTCGACAACGCCACGCGCAAAGATGCCTGATCGTTTCTGCCAAGCTGTTTTCGTACCTTGTCGGCAAGTTCATCTACGGTTGGTTCAGGCTCTTGGTTATTCCAATGCACCAGGTGCATGCACCGTTCAATGATCTCCGCTTTTGGATTCGCTTCACCCTTTTCGTATCGACTCAATGTAGACTGCGATACCCCAAGCTCGTACGCGAATTCAGCTTGGCTACGCCCATTCCGTGCCGTCTTAATAAGCTGGGAAATGCTTGTAATTGTCACGCAGTCGGGCCTCGTTTATGTGTGCTATGCATTGTATATTAAAAATAATTCACCATGCGCATATTGATGTGCGAGGGGTAACTGGTTTTCGATACGCATTAAAGACAAAGGTCGCCTTTCCGAAGAGGGTGGCCTTTGGGCACTATTTGCCACCGGTTTGCTATGCGGAATTACAGACAAGCGCTAAATCGGAAAGTTGAAAGGGCGTAAAAAGGGGATTTTTCGTCAATAACCGTGTCACTAATTTTTCACCAACTTGGCACGGCTTTCACTTTCCGTGTCATCCAACAGTACGCGGCCTGGGGGCTTGCCAAAACCCGACCGATTTTGTCAAAATAAGCGCTTTCTAATATTCTGACGGAGTCGATTCATGGCTGTTACCCCCCACGATCTGGTCGTCGAGGCCAAGTCCCAGATCAAGGAAGTTACCTGCGACGATGCTCAAATCCTGCTGGGCAAGCGCATCATCCTGGACGTGCGCGAGTACGACGAATTCGCCGCCGGCCATCTGCCCGGCGCCATCAACGTGCCCCGGGGGGTGCTGGAGTTCAAGATCGGCATGATTCCCGAGGCCGCCGACAAGAACGCGCCGGTACTGCTCTACTGCCGCACCAGCGGCCGCGCCGCTTTGTCGGCGGTGCAGTTGCAGCGCATCGGCTACAGCGACGTGATTTCCATGGCGGGCGGGTTCGACCAGTGGGCCACCGAGCAGCGTCCCACCGAGAAGCCCGAGCCGATCAACTTCGAATAACGTTTTACCGCAGAGGACGCAAAGGTACGCGAAGGAAATTCCGAATTCGAATTCTTTTGCATCCTCCGCGTCCTCTGCGGTTCAATAGCCTTTTCAAGTTGATCCCGCCGGGAGGCGGGAAGTCCATGGGCTACAAAATCCCCGTCTCCGTCCTGGTCGTCATCCACACCCCCGATCTGCAAGTCCTCCTGCTGGAGCGGGCGGACCATCCCGGCTACTGGCAGTCGGTCACCGGCAGCTGCGATCCCGGCGAAACGCCTTGGCAGACGGCCATCCGCGAGGTGCGGGAGGAAACCGGGCTGGATGCCACGCAATACGCCCTCAGCGACTGGCGCCGGACCTTCGAGTTCGAAATCTTCGCCGAGTGGCGCCACCGCTATGGCCCCGGCGTGACCCACAACACCGAGCACGTGTTCGGCCTGCAAGTCCCGGCGCCCCTGCCGGTGACCCTGGAGCCCCGGGAGCACCTGGCCTTCAAGTGGCTGCCCCGGGACGCCGCGGCGGAAGCGGTGTTTTCCTGGACCAACGCCGCTGCTATCCGGGAGCTTCCCCGCTAGTATTTTTCCTTATTGCCTCAGGCTGATAATGCCCTGATAATCCGTGAAAAATATAATTCACGGGGACGCACCTGTTGGCGCCTTTTTACGATTACTGGCTGGTGGCCCTTTCGGTGGCCATCGCCATTCTTGCTTCCTTTACGGCCCTGGGGCTGGCTTCCCGCATTCCCTATGTTTCCCGCGGCAAGGTGTCCTATTGGCTGGTGGGGGGGGCCTTCGGCATGGGCAGCGGCATCTGGTCCATGCACTTCGTGGGGATGCTGGCTTTCCACCTGCCCATCCCCCTGGCCTACGACCTGGGCATCACCTCCCTGTCGGCTTTCCTGGCGGTGCTGGCTTCGGCCCTGGCCCTGTACCTGATCCGCAACGGCATCAAGACTCAGGGGGAGCTGCTGTTCAGCGCCCTGCTGATGGCCACGGGGATTTCGGCCATGCACTATACGGGCATGGCGGCCCTCAAGATGGCGCCGCCCATCGCCTACGATGGGGTGCTGGTCGCCGTTTCCTTCCTCATCGCCTACCTGGCCTCCCTGTTCGCCCTGTGGATGACCTTCCGTCGCCAGACCTCCCCGCCGCGGCTGTTCTCCTTCAAGAACCTGGGGGGCGCGGTGCTGATGGGCTGCGCCATCGCCGGCATGCACTACGTGGCCATGGGGGCGGCCAACTTCGACCCTGCCGCCGTGTGCCTGGCGGCGCCCTACGGCATCGGCAGCGGTCAGATGGCGATCATCATCGCTTCCGTCACCTTCGTCATCCTGCTCTCCACCCTGGTGCTGCTCACTTACGATCTGCGCCGGAGCGAGCAGCACGCCTTCATGGTGGACGAACTGAAACGCCGCAACGCCGAACTGGAAAACCGCGCCGGGGAGCTGGCCCGCTCCATGACCGAGAGCATCCGCGAGAATGCCCGCCAGGACCGGATGCTGGCGGCTCTCGTGGAGCAGTCCGGCGACGCCATCATTTCCCTCGACCTGGATCACTACATCACCAGTTGGAACCACGCGGCGGAGCGCATGTTCGGCTACCGCCCAGGGGAGGTGTTGGGAAAAAGCATCGAATTGCTGCACCCGGTGAGGGAGGGTGAGGACGGTTTCGCCCGCTTCGAGACCCGGGACGGCCGGGGACTGTTCACCACCCTGGCCATCTCGCCCCTGCTGGACGATCGGGGTGAACGGGTGGGGGAAATCTACGTGGTGCACGATTTCACCCAGGAGAAGCTGTCCCGGGACCAGTTGATGCTGTGGGGCATGGTGTACGAAAACAGCGGCGAGGCGGTGATGATCACCGACAGCGAGAACCGCATCCTGTCGGCCAACAAGGCCTTTACTACCATCACCGGCTACCGCCTGGAGGAGGTGATCGGCAAAAACCCGCGCTTTCTGGCCTCCGGCCGCCACGACCAGGAGTTTTTCGCCGGCATGTGGAACACCCTGCTGCAAGAGGGCTACTGGCGGGGCGAAATCTGGAACCGGCGCAAATCGGGAGAGCTGTATCCCGAGTGGCTGACCATCGCGGTGCTGCGGGACGGCGAGGGGCGCATTTCCAATTTCATCGCCAACTTTTCCGATGCCACGGTATACAAGGCCAACGAGGAGCGCATCCGCCACCTGGCCCACCACGACCACCTCACCGACCTGCCCAACCGCACCCTGCTGCGGGATCGGCTGGAACAGGCCATCGCCCACGCCCAGCGCCGGGGCGAGCGGGTGGCCCTGCTGTTCATCGACCTGGACCGCTTCAAGCTGATCAACGACACCCTGGGCCACCAGATGGGGGACAAGCTGCTGCAGCAGGTGGCGGCGCGCCTGCGGGAGGCGGTTCGCGCCGACGACACCGTGAGCCGCCAGGGAGGGGACGAGTTCGTCATCGTGCTGCAGGAAATCCGCGACCTCGGCCACGTGGCCCACGTGGCGGCGAAGTTCCTTGACCTCGTGTCGGACGAATACGACATCGAGGGCGAGCGCCTCAACATCACCCCCAGTATCGGCATCAGCGTTTACCCGGAAGACGGGGAGAACATCGAAGACCTGATCAAGCACGCCGATACCGCCATGTACTACGCCAAGGAAACCGGCCGGGCCAACTACCAGTTCTTCACCCGCCAGCTCAACTCGGCCCTGGCCGAACGTATGGAGATGGAACAGGAACTGCGGGCGGCGGTGGCCCGGGGCGAATTCCTGCCCTATTTCCAGCCGCAGATCCGCCTGTCGGACCGGCGGGTGGTGGGGGCGGAACTGCTGCTGCGCTGGAAGCATCCGCAAAAAGGTTTCATCCCGCCGGACCGCTTCATCCCGGTGGCCGAGGAGACCCACCTGATCGAGGAAATCGGCCTTTGGGTGCTGGAGCAGGCCGTGGCCCAACTGGTCCGCTGGGGTGCTGACGGGCGGAAGGATTTGCAGCTGGCGGTGAACGTGTCCCCCCGGCAACTGGACAACCCCCACCTGTCCAGCCAGGTGGGCAAGCTGATCGAGCGCTACGGCGTGGAGCCCCACCGCTTGAAGCTGGAAATCACCGAAACCGCCCTGATGCGGGATGTGGCCAAGAGCGGCCTGCACCTCCAGGCCCTCAAGGCCCTGGGGGTGAAAATCGCGGTGGACGATTTCGGCACCGGCTATTCCTCCCTCAACTACCTCAAGCGCTTTCCCATCGACGAGCTGAAAATCGACCGCTCCTTCATCATGGACATCCCCCACGATCCCCACGATGAAAGCATCAGCCTGGCCGTCATCAGCCTGGCCCACACCCTGGATCTGAAGGTGGTGGCGGAGGGGGTGGAAACCGCCGAGCAGGAGTCTTTCCTCACCGACGCCGACTGCGAATACGCCCAGGGCTACTACTACGCCCGGCCGATGCCGGCGGAGGAGCTGGCGAGTTATCTGGCCGAGGGTGCATCGCCAAAGGTGGCGGCAACTTCTTAGACAGGCTCTAAAATAGGGTATGGAAACCCGGGAGGTCTCCCATGCTCAAAGCCCTGTTCCAACTGCCCCGCACCGTCTGGCTGCTGGGCCTCGTCAGTCTGTTCAACGACGCCACCAGCGAGCTGGTCTACCCCCTGGTGCCCCTGTTCCTGGCCTCGGTGCTGATGGCCGGGCCCCAGGCCATGGGGGTGATCGAGGGCATCGCCGAGGCCACCGCCAGCCTGCTCAAGCTATTTTCCGGCGCTGTGTCCGACCGCTTCGGCCACACCAAGGCGTGGGTGGTGGGGGGCTATAGCCTGGCCGCCCTGTCCCGGCCCCTGTTCTACCTGGCCGCCAGTTGGCCGGTGGTGCTGGCCCTGCGCTTCGCCGACCGGGTGGGCAAGGGGCTGCGCACTTCCCCCCGGGACGCCCTGCTGGCCGCCACGGTGCCCGAGGGACAGCGTGGGCTGGCCTTCGGCCTGCACCGGGCCCTGGACAACGGCGGGGCGGTGGTGGGGCCGCTGGTGGCCGCGTGGCTGCTGGCGGAAGGGGTGGCCCTGCGGGACATCTTCCTGTGGGCGGTGGTGCCCGGCGTGATTACCGTCGCTTTCACCCTGGCCCTCAAGGAACCGGCGGCGCTGCCCGGACCCAAGCCCCGCTTCTCGTGGAAGATGGAAGGCTTCTCGGCCACCTATAAGCGCTACCTGCTGGTGCTGGCCCTGTTCACCCTGGGCAATTCGTCCAACATGTTCCTGCTGCTGCGGGCCAAGGACCTGGGCTTGCCCGACTACCAGGTGCCCCTGCTGTGGGCGCTGACCTCGGGGGTGGCGATGGTGCTCTCCACGCCGCTGTCCGCCCTGTCCGACCGGCTGGGGCGGGTGCGGCTGATTCTCGCCGGCTGGGCGGTCTACGGCCTGTTCTATCTTCTCCTCGGGGTGAACCAGTTCCATCCACTGCTGCTGTGGCCCCTGTTCGCCTTCTACGGCGTGTTCCTCGCCGCCACCGAAGGGGCCGAGAAGGCCCTGGTGGCCGACCTCGCCCCCCAGGACCGGCTGGGCACGGCCTACGGCTGGTTCCACATGACGGTGGGCGTGCTGCTGTTGCCCGCGTCCCTGGTGTTCGGCGGGTTGTGGCAGGACGTTTCCGCCGAGGCCGCCTTCGCCTTCTCCGCCGGCTGTGCCCTGGGAGCGGCGCTGTTGCTGAAATTCTGGGTCAGATTGCCCCAGCCATAAATCCGCAATCCGGTTGGGCCACACTGGCCGGCATGGGCGGAAATACCGCCTATGCTTAGGAAGTTCAAAACAACAAGGAGGCCCTATGTACACCCGCATCGAACGCATTCACGCCCGGGAAATCCTCGATTCCCGCGGCAATCCCACGGTGGAAGTGGATATTGCCCTGGAAGGCGGCGCTTCCGGCCGCGCGGCGGTGCCCTCGGGGGCCTCCACCGGTGTCCACGAGGCCCTGGAGCTGCGGGACGGCGACAAGGCCCGCTACGGCGGCAAGGGGGTGAAGCAGGCGGTGGGCCACGTCAACGGCGAAATCGCCGCGGCCCTGTGCGGCATGGATGCCCTCGATCAGGGGGCGCTGGACCGGACCATGCTGGAGCTGGACGGCACCCGCCACAAGGAGAAGTTCGGCGCCAACGCCATCCTCGGCGTGAGCCTGGCGGTGGCCCGGGCGGCGGCGGATGCCTGCGACCTGCCCCTGTTCCGCTACCTGGGCGGCTCGGCGGCGTGCCGCATGCCGGTGCCCATGTTCAACATCCTCAACGGCGGCGTCCACGCCAACTGGCAGGGCACCGACTTGCAGGAATTCATGATCGCCCCGGTGGGGGCCCCCAATTTCGCCGAGGCCCTGCGCTGGGGCGCCGAGGTCTACCATGCCCTGAAGAAGGTGCTGAAGGACGGCGGCCATTCCACCGGGGTGGGGGACGAGGGCGGCTTCGCCCCGGCCCTGAAGCGCAATGCCGACGCGGTGGAACTGATCCTGAAAGCCATCGAGGCCGCCGGCTACCGCCCCGGCGACGACGTGGTGATCGCCCTGGACCCGGCTTCCAGCGCCTTCTACGAGGATGGCTTGTACCACCTGCGCACCGAAGGGCGCAAGGTGAGTTCCGCCGAAATGGTGTCCATGTGGGCCGACTGGGTGGCGAAATACCCCCTCGCGGTGCTGGAGGACGGCCTGGCGGAGGACGACTGGGACGGCTGGAAGCTCCTCAACCGGGAACTGGGGGACAAGATCGAACTGGTGGGGGACGACCTCTTCGTCACCAACGTGGAGCGCATCCAGCGCGGCATCGAGGAGAACGCCGCCAACGCGGTGCTGATCAAGCTCAACCAGATCGGCTCCCTCACCGAAACCGTGGCGGCGATTCAACTCGCCTACGGCGCCAACTGGGGCGCCATGGTGTCCCACCGTAGCGGCGAGACGGTGGACAGCTTCATCGCCGACCTCACCGTGGCCCTGGGCACCGGCCACCTCAAGACCGGCGCCCCGTGCCGGGGGGAGCGGGTGGAGAAGTACAACCAGCTGATGCGCATCGAGGAGTATCTGGGCGATTCCGCCGTCTACGCGGGAAAGAAGGCGTTCGTGCGTTAACCTGGGTGCGGGGGTCGAAGGCGGGCGGCGATTGTGGTAAGTTTCAGTTTTCCCAGCTGCAATTCCAACGCCCAATCCGTTATGTCCACTTCGCCCCTTGCTCCCGAACGGGAAAGCGCCGCCAGCGCCATTCCCTTCGACGCCTACGCCCGTCTTTCCGACGAGGAATGCCAGTCCCGCATCGCTGAAGCCAAGGCCGCCCTCGGCAAGCGGGTGGTGATCCTGGGCCACCATTACCAGCAGGACCACGTATTCCCGTTCGCCGATTTTTCCGGCGATTCCCTGAAGCTGTCCCGCAACGCCGCCGAATCCGAGGCGGAATACATCGTTTTCCTGGGTGTGCACTTCATGGCCGAGGTGGCGGACATCCTGTCCCGCCCGGAGCAGATTTCCATCCTCCCCGACTTGTCCGCCGGCTGCTCCATGGCGGACATGGCCACCCTGCCCAAGGTCAACCGCTGCTGGCGGGAGCTGGCCGAGGTGCTGGACCCGGACGAGGAAGTGACGCCGGTCACCTACATCAACTCCTCCGCCGACCTGAAGGCCTTCTGCGGCGAGCACGGCGGCATCGTCTGCACCTCCAGCAACGCGGGCAAGATCCTCGACTGGTCCTTCGCCCGGCGGGGCAAGGTGCTGTTCTTCCCCGACCAGCACCTGGGCCGCAATACCGGCTTCCGCATGGGCATTCCCCTGGAGCAGATGGTGCTGTGGGACCCGGATCAGCCCCTGGGCGGCCTGACCGCCGAGCAGATCAGGCAGGCGAAAATCATCCTGTGGAAGGGCTACTGCTCGGTGCACCAGATGTTCACCCCCCAGCAGATCACCGCCTGGCGCGCCCAGCACCCCCAGGGCAAGGTGATTTCCCACCCCGAGAGCAGCTTCGAGGTGTGCCAGCTGTCGGACTACGTGGGCTCCACCGAATACATCATCAAGACCGTGGCCGAATCGGCGCCGGGAACCGAATGGCTGGTGGGCACCGAGCTCAACCTGGTGAACCGCCTCGCCAACCAGTTCAAGGGCGAGGGCAAGACGGTGCAGTTCATGGCCACCACCGTGTGCATGTGCTCCACCATGGCCCGCATCGACCCCCAGCACCTGGCCTGGGTGCTGGAGAACCTGGCCGCCGGCCACGTGGTGAACCGCATTGCCGTGCCGGCCCGGGAAGCCGACTTGGCGCGGGTGGCTTTGCAGCGGATGCTGGACGCTTCCTGACCCGCTCTCCGCGGGCGCCTATGATGGAACTATGAAAACGCTCCACGTCGCCACCTACAACATCCACAAGGGATTCTCCCACTTCAACTTGCGGCTGGCGCTGCACGACCTGAAGGAGCAACTGCATCTGATGCGGCCCGACGTGCTGTTCCTCCAGGAGGTTCAGGGCACCCACAAGCGCCACGCCAAGCGCCATGCCGGCTGGCCGGAAAATTCCCAGTACGAGTTCCTGGCCACCGAGGTGTACACCGACTTCGCCTACGGCAAGAACGCGGTGTATCCCGAGGGGCACCACGGCAACGCCATCCTGTCCCGCTATCCGATCCTGGAATGGGAGAACGAGGACGTTTCCGCCCACCCCTTCGAGCAGCGGGGCATGCTCCACTGCGTGATTGCCGTGCCGGGCTGGGACCAGCCCCTGCACTGCCTCAACGTCCACCTAGCCCTGTTCGCCCAGGGGCGGCGCAAGCAGTTCACCGCCATCAAGGAGCGCATCGAGCGCATGGTGCCCGACGGCGCCCCCCTCATCATCGCCGGGGATTTCAACGACTGGCGGGCGGAGGCCTGCACCCTGCTGGCGGGGGAGATGAATCTCAAGGAAGCCTTCGGCCTGTCCCAGGGGGCGCCGGCGCGAAGCTTCCCTTCGGCCCTGCCCATGTTCCGCCTGGACCGCATCTATCTGCGCGGTTTCGAAGTGAAGCGCGCCGAAGTCCACCACGGCCATCCCTGGTCGAAGATTTCCGATCACGCCGCCCTCTCCGCCACCCTGACGCGGGTATGATCCGCTTCATCCCCGGCAACCGCATCACCCTGCTGGAAAGCGGCACCGACTATTTTCCCGCCCTGCTGGAGGCCATCGACGGCGCCGAGCGGGAAATCCACCTGGAAACCTACATCTTCGCCGACGACGAAACCGGCCGCCGGGTGGCGGCCGCCCTGTCCCGGGCGGTGCGCCGCGGCGTGTCGGTGCGGGTGCTGATCGACGGTTTCGGCTCCCGCAGCCTGATCGGCGGGCTGGAACACGATCTGCGCGCTGCCGGGGTCCAGGTGTTGTTCTACCGTCCCGAGCTGGGCGGCCTGCGCCTCAAGCGTTACCGGCTGAGGCGCCTGCACCGCAAGATCGCCTTGGTGGATGGCCGAACGGCCTTCGTCGGCGGCATCAACGTCATCGACGACCTGGATACCCCGGGCCAGATTCCCCCCCGCTACGATTACGCGGTGAAAGTGGAAGGGCCCCTGGTCCCCCGCATCGACCGTGCCGTGCGCCGGGTGTGGACCCTGGTTTCCTGGTCCCAGTTGCGGCGCCGGCGCCTGCGCCGCAAGCCGCGCCGTCCGCGGGTTATCCGGGCCGGCGACATGCGGGCCGCCTTCCTGGTCCGGGACAGCATCCGCCACCGGCGGGACATCGAAGAGGCCTATCTGGAGGCGATCCGGGGCGCGGAGCGGGAGATCGTCATCGCCAGCGCTTATTTCCTGCCGGGGGTCCATTTCCGCCGCGCCCTGATCGACGCGGTGCAGCGGGGGGTGCGGGTGGTGCTGCTGCTCCAGGGGAAGGTGGAATACCTGCTGCTGCACTACGCTTCCCGGGCCCTGTACGGCCAACTGCTGGACGCGGGAATCGAAATCCACGAGTACCACAAGGGCTTCCTCCACGCCAAGGTGGCGGTGGTGGATGGCCGCTGGGCCACCGTGGGTTCCTCCAATATCGATCCTTTTTCCCTGCTGCTGGCGAAGGAGGCCAACGTGGTGGTGGACGATCCCCGCTTTGCCGCCCGCCTGAGGAAAAGCCTGGAAACGGCTATGGCCAACTGCAGCCGGCAGCTTTCCCGGGACGGCTGGAAGCGCCAGCCCCTTTACCGCCGCTTCCTGTCCTGGGGCAGCTATGGCCTGGCCCGGTTCCTGATGGGGGTGGTGGGCTATGCGCGGCGGTATGACGAGACGTGACTTGCCGTTGTAGCGCAGGCGACTCGCCTGCATTGCCCGCCGGCAGGCGGGCTTTTGGCCCGATGCAGGCGAGTTGCCCGCGCTACGGTGAAGCGGCTATGACCCGGTTTCTCCCCCTTTCCTTGGCGTGGTAGAGCGCTTCGTCGGCCTGCTTGAGGAGGGCGTCGGCGTTGGCCTGGGCGGGGGAGAAGGCGGCCACGCCGATGCTCACCGTGATGTTGAAGGGCTCCCAGGCGGGGCCGAAGGGGGCGGCGGCTACCGCCTGGCGGATGCGTTCCCCGAGCTGGATGGCGGCTTCTGGACCGGTGGCGGGGCACAGGGCGGCGAATTCCTCGCCGCCGAAGCGGAACACCACGTCTTCCTTACGCACCGTCTGGATGAGGACTTCCGCCAAGTGGCGCAGGGCTTCGTCCCCCTTATCGTGGCCGTAGTGGTCGTTGATGGCCTTGAAATGGTCGATGTCGATCATCAGGCAGGCCATGGGCAGGCCGCTGTGGGCGGCGAAGGACCATTCCTGGGTCAGCCGGTCCAGGCCGTAGCGCCGGTTGGGCAGGCCGGTGAGGGGGTCGGTGAGGGCTTCCTGCAGCAGGCGGCGGTTGGTGTGGGCCCATTCGTCTGAACTCCGGAGGGCGCTTTCCCGCTCGATCTGGATTTCCTCCTGCAGGTGCAGCACCCGCTGGGCAGCCCGCAGTCGGGCCTGCAGCACCTTGGGGCCGAAGGGCTTGAACAGGTAGTCGTCGATGCCGGTTTCGATCGCTTCCGGCAGCAGGTCCTCCTGGGGCGGGGAAAGCAGGACCAGGCAGTAGATTTGCCGGCCTTTCTTGGTCTGGCGCAGGATCTGGGCGAGCTGCAGGGCGTTGAGGGCGTCGGGGTCCCAGTCGCAGATCACCAGTTGGGGGTAGGCCTGGTCGATAGTTTCCAGAGCCTGGCCGATGCTGGCGGCCTTCGTCACCGTGTGCCCGGCGGCCAAGGTGCTTTCGATGCTCGTCAGCAGGGCGGCGTCGGCACTGACGATCAGGATGCGCATCGGATAGACGCTGAGGGTCGCCTCCTCCGGCTGCTGGGTGGGCAGGGACGGGCCGACGGCGGCCATCTCCGCCATGGGCGGCAGATTCTGGGTGGGGATCTGCAACACCCGGCCCCACTCCTGCCATTCCTTCACTACCTGGTCGAAAATTTCCGCCACGCTGTCCCGCTCCAGGCCCAACTGGGCGCCCAGGTGGTAGACCTCCGGCAGCAGGTGCCACCGGGCTTGGTCGTCGGCCACGCAGGCCTGGGCCAGGGTGGCGGAGAAATGCAGCGCCTGGGTCAGGGTATGGGCCCGGGAGCCGACGGGGAATTCCGCCGCCGCCGCGTTTTCATGGTGGAACACCGCGTCGACGAAAATGCTGGGCAGGCCCCAGTCCGACAGCAGGGCGGCGGTCAGGTCCCGATGGTCCATGTCGAAGCGGTCGCATTCCAGTTTGGACAGCACTTCCGGCGGCATTTCCCGGGCGATTTCCATTACCTCCGCATAGTCCTCCGGGAACAGGGTAGCCAGGGCCAGCCGTCCCACGCCGGACAGGAGGCCGCAGGTGAAGCCCTCCTCCGGTGCGCTCTGGGCATGATGGGCGATTTCCTGGTTGGCGATGGCGGTGGCCAGGGAGCGGGACCAGAACGCCTGGTAGTCGAAGCCCCGGCACTGGCCGGAAAGGTGGTCATTGAGGAGGGAAAATCCCAGGGCCAGCTGGCGCACGCGGAAAATGCCCAGCAGGATCACCGCTTTGGAGATGGAAACGATGGGGCGGCCGCCCCGGTGGGCCGAGTTGGCGAACTTGAGGAGCCGCCCGGAGATGGCGGGGTCGGTCTGGATCAGATGGGTGATTTCGTTGATGTTGACGTCGTCCCGCTGGGTGCGGTCGATGATGGCAAAAGCGATACCCTTCGGCGAGGGCAGCCGCCCTGTCGCCTTGAATTCTTCGAACCGTTCCCGTTTGCCGCACTTCATTCTATGCCTTTGACATACCGTGATTGAATTAAAGGCAATAATCGCCGTGAATTCAAACGCTTTTCCAGGGGCCGGTAGGGAATGCTAAAATAGGCCATTTTCAACAGCTTATCGAGGAAGTTATGGCCGGCCATTCCAAGTGGGCGAACATCCAGCACCGAAAAGGGCGCCAGGACGCCAAGCGCGGCAAGATTTTCACCAAACTGATCAAGGAGATCACCGTTTCCGCCAAGATGGGCGGCGGCGACCTCGCCACCAACCCCCGCCTGCGCCTGGCGGTGGACAAGGCGCGGGAAAACAACATGCCCGGCGACAACATCGACCGCGCCATCAAGCGGGGTACTGGTGAATTGGAGGGCGTAACCTACGAAGAAGTTCGCTACGAGGGCTACGGCCCCGGCGGTGCAGCGGTGATGGTGGACTGCCTGACCGACAACCGCACCCGTACCGTGGCCGAAGTGCGCCATGCCTTCAGCAAGCACGGCGGCAACATGGGCACCGACGGCTGCGTGGCCTACCAGTTCAAGCACTGCGGCCAGCTCATGTTCGCTCCCGGCACCGATGAGGACACGTTGATGGAAGCGGCCCTGGAAGCCGGCGCCGAGGATGTGGTGAGCAACGACGACGGCTCCATCGAAGTGGTCACCGGCCCCTACGAGTTCAGCGCGGTCAAGGAAAGCCTGGAGAAGGCCGGTTTCAAGGCCGAGTTCGGCGAAGTCACCATGAAGCCCGGCAGCGAAACCGAACTGGCCGGCGATGACGCAGTGAAGATGCAAAAGATGCTGGACGTGCTGGAAAACCTGGACGACGTGCAGGAGGTCTACACCTCCGCCGTGATGGACGAGGAATAAACCCGGTGCAAGCGGACGATCGGCTTCGACATCTTGCCGGACAGTGGATCGAGGCATGGAATGCCCATGACCTCGACGCCATCCTGTCCCACTACGCCGAGGACATCGAATTCACTTCGCCTTTTGTCGCCAAGCTCACCGGCGACCCTTCGGGCACCCTTCGCGGCAAGACCGCCCTGCGCGACTATTTCGGACGCGGCCTGGCGGCCTATCCCGGCCTCCACTTCGAGTTGCTCCGCACCCTGACGGGGGTGGGCAGCGTTACCCTGTACTACCGCAGTGTCAACGGACTCCATGCCGCCGAAACCATGCTGGTGGGCGCGGACGGGCTGGTGAGGCGGGTATGGGCCCACTACGGGGCCGGGGACTGAGGGGCCGTTGAAAATCCTCGGCATCGACCCCGGTCTTCGGGGCACGGGTTTTAGCTCCGACATAAGCTGCTGGCGCAGGTTGGTCTGCACTGAAACCGGTCACCTTCCCCGTTTTCCCGAATTGAGACTGCGTTGAGAATCCTTGGCATTGATCCCGGCTTGCGGGTGACCGGTTTTGGCGTCATCGAGCGTCACGGCTCGAAGCTGGTCTACGTCGGCAGCGGCTGCGTCCGCACCCCCGAGGGCACCCTCCCCGAGCGCCTGAAGGTGATCGTGGAAGGGGTGGGGGAGGTGATCGGCCAGTACCGGCCGGAGCAGGTGGTGGTGGAGGAGGTGTTCGTCAACGTCAATCCCAAATCCACCCTGCTTCTCGGCCAAGCCCGGGGGGCGGCGATTTCCGGCGTGGTGCTGCACGACTTGCCGGTGGCGGAATACACCGCCCTCCAGGTGAAGCAGGCGGTGGTGGGCAACGGCCACGCCGCCAAGGAGCAGGTGCAGGAAATGGTGCGGCGTCTGCTCAACCTGGAGGGCAAGCTCCAGGCCGATGCCGCCGACGCCCTGGCCTGCGCCATCTGCCATGCCCACACCGGCCAGGGCCTGGGCCGGCTGGCCTCCTCCGGCCTGCGGGTGCGGCGGGGGCGGCTGGTGTGAAGGCGCCATTGCATCCCGGTTTGCTGCCCTCTACAATGTCTTACATCTTTCTTACCCTGGTGCGTTGAGTCTCATGGAAACCACCAAGCTTTCCAGCAAAGGGCAGGTCATCCTGCCCAAGGCCGTCCGGGCGAGCCACAATTGGGCGCCGGGGGTCGAGTTCGCGGTGGAGGACACGCCGGAAGGTGTCCTGCTGCGTCCCCTCAAACCCTTTCCCGCCACCACCCTTGACGACGTGCTCGGCTGCGCCGGCTACCAGGGGCCGGCCAAGAGCGTAGAAGAAATGGACCAGGGCATTGCCGCCGCGATAAAGGCTCGGCGTGATCGCGGTTGATACCAACATCCTGGTCCGGCTGGTGACCCGGGACGACCCCGGCCAAGCCGAGCGGGCGGCAGTCCTGTTCGGGCGGGAGCGGATTTTCATTCCCAAGACGGTGATGCTGGAAACCGAATGGGTGCTACGCTACAGCTACGAATTGTCCCCGGCCGTGGTGCTGGACGCCCTCAAGCGCATCGCCGGCCTGCCTCAAGTGGAGGTGGAGGACGACCGCAGCGTGGCGGCGGCCCTGACGTGGGCCGAGGCGGGGATGGACTTCGCCGATGCCCTGCATCTGGCGTCCGGCCGCCAGGCAGACGCTTTCGCCAGCTTCGATGCCCGTCTCGTCAACAAGACCCGCGCCCTCCAGGCGGGGCGGGTCGAAATCCCCTGAGTCAACCGGAGAGGAACACCCCATGTCCGCCATCGAACCGACCCTGGATAGGCTGCACAACCCTTTCCTGCGGTATTTCCTCGCCACCCGCCCGGCCTTCCTTTCCGTCACCTTCATCGCCTGCCTCATCGGGCTGGCCACCGCCTACTCCGCCGGCCTGCCGATCAATGCCCCGGCGGCCTTGGCGACGGTGATTTTCGCCCTGGTGGCCCACGCCGGGGTGAACGTGCTCAACGATTACTACGACGCCCTCAACGGCACCGATGCCGCCAATACCGACCGCCTGTTCCCCTTCACCGGGGGCAGCCGCTTCATCCAGAACGGTGTGCTGAGCAAGGGGGAAACCGCCGTCTTCGGCTTCAGCCTGTTCGGCGCGGTGATGGCCGCCGGCCTGTGGCTGATGCAGGTTGCCGGCCCCGGGCTGTTCTGGATCGGGGGGGCGGGGCTGTTCATCGGCTGGGCCTATTCGGCGCCGCCCTTCAAGCTCGACAGCCGCGGTGCGGGTGAGCTGTGCGTGGCGGCGGGTTTCATGCTCATCGCCGTGGGCACTGACTACGTTCAGCGCCACGGCTTTGCCTGGGACCCGGTGGTGGCGAGCCTGCCCTTCGCCCTGCTGGTGACCAACCTGCTCTACATCAACCAGTTCCCGGACTGCAAGGCCGACGGCAGCGCCGGCAAGCGCACCGTGATCGTGCGTCTGGGGCCGGCCCGGGCGGCCCGGGGCTACCTCCTGATCGGCGCCGCCGCCTACATTTGGCTGGCTGCCGCGGTTTTCGCCGGCCTTCTGCCCTGGCCCGCCCTGGCGGCCCTGCTGCCGGCCTTGTTCACCCTCAAGGCGGGCAGGGTTCTGCTGCGTCACGCCGAAACGCCGTTCGAACTGCTGCCGGGCATCCAGATGACCATCCTGGCTGCCGTATCCCACGGCACCCTGCTGGCGGCGGGCCTGGCCGCGGCCGTCTGGATGACGCGATGATCGGGCGCCTCAGCGGTATCCTGCTGGAAAAGCATCCGCCCCAGGTGCTGGTGGACGTGGGCGGCGTGGGCTACGAAGTGGACGTGCCCATGAGCACCTTCTACCAGTTGCCCCACGCCGGCGAAAAGGTGGTCCTGCGCACCCACCTCATCGTGCGGGAGGACGCCCATCTGCTCTACGGCTTCCTCACCGACACCGAGCGCCAGGCCTTCCGCCAGCTGCTCAAGATCAACGGCGTCGGCGCCAAGCTGGCCCTGTCCATCCTCTCCGGCCTCACCGTGGACGAACTGGCCCTGGCGGTCACCGCCCAGGATGCCGTGCGTCTGACCAAGATTCCCGGCATCGGCAAGAAGACCGCCGAGCGCCTGCTGCTGGAGCTGAAGGACAAGCTCTCCGCCGGCGATGTCCCGGCCGCCCTGTTGGGAGGTGCCGGCGCCAAGGCGGCACCGGTGAGCGGCGACACCCTCAACGCCCTGCTGGCCCTGGGCTACAGCGACAAGGAAGCCCGCCTGGCGGTGGCCCAGTTGCCCGAAGGTCTGGCTCTGGAAGACTGCATCCGCCAGGCGCTGAAACTGTTGGCGAAGGGGTAGCCATGGTCACCGAAGAAGCGCTTAAGGAAGTGGTTCAACGCCTGGTGGCGGCGGCAAAGCCGAGCAAGGTGATCCTGTTCGGCTCCTATGGCCGTGGTACTGCCACGGAAGCCTCCGACCTCGACTTGATGGTGATCGAACCGGAAGTGTCGGATGCGGGGGAGGAAATGGTCAGGCTCCATCGGGCAGCGGGAGCGGTGGATGCTGGCCTGGACATCCTGGTGTATTCCGAGGAGGAGGCGTTGCGGCGCGGCCAAGTGCCGGGGACGGTGGTCTATTGGGCCTTCAAGGAAGGCAAGGTGGTTTATGACGCCCAGCGTTGAAGAAGCTCTGCGCGCCCTTCGCATGGCGGACCAGGATGTTGCCGCCTTTCTTGTCCTCAAGGACGCTCCGGAAATTCATTTGGCCACTGCCTGTTTTCATGCCCAACAAGCGGTTGAGAAGTGTGTGAAAGCCGTTCTGTTCAAGAACCGGATTGAATTTCCCCCGGTTCACGATTTGGTCAGACTGGCAAAGTTGCTGCGTGACAGCGGGATTTCCCCGCCGTGCTCGGAAGATGAGTTACGCAAGCTCAATCCTTATGCGGTCATGTACCGTTACGACGACAGGGAAATCGGTACCCTCACCCGCGAAGAAGCCTGGGGAATAGTCGAAACCGTCCGCCACTGGGCCGGGGAAACAGTAGAAAAACAATGATCGAATCCGACCGTCTCATCGCCCCCTCCGCCCAGTCGGCCCACGAGGAAGCCCTGGAGCGGGCCCTGCGCCCCAAGCTGCTGGACGAGTACGTGGGCCAGGAGAAGGTGCGGGGCCAGCTGTCCATCTTCATCGAGGCCGCCCGCCGGCGGAGCGAGGCCCTGGACCACGTGCTGCTGTTCGGTCCGCCTGGCCTGGGCAAGACCACCCTGGCCCACATCATCGCCCGGGAGATGGGGGTGAACCTGAAGCAGACTTCCGGCCCGGTGCTGGAGCGGGCGGGGGACTTGGCCGCCATGCTCACCAACCTGGAACCCAACGACGTCCTGTTCATCGACGAAATCCACCGCCTGAGCCCGGTGGTGGAGGAAATCCTCTACCCGGCCCTGGAGGACTACCAGATCGACATCATGATCGGCGAGGGCCCCGCGGCCCGCTCGGTGAAGCTGGACCTGCCGCCCTTCACCCTGGTGGGGGCCACCACCCGCGCCGGCATGCTGACCAACCCGCTGCGGGACCGCTTCGGCATCGTGGCCCGGCTGGAGTTCTACACCGACCCGGAGATGCTCAAGATCGTCCAGCGCTCGGCGGCCCTGCTCGACATGGAGCTGAGCGCGGAAGGGGCGATGGAAGTGGCGCGCCGCTCCCGGGGCACCCCCCGCATCGCCAACCGCCTGCTGCGCCGGGTGCGGGACTACGCCGAGGTGAAGGCCCACGGCAAGGTCAGCCGGGAAGTGGCGGACGCCGCCCTGACCATGCTGGACGTGGACCCCAAGGGCTTCGACGTGATGGACCGCAAGCTGCTCCAGACCATACTGGAAAAGTTCGACGGCGGGCCGGTGGGGGTGGAAAACCTGGCCGCCGCCATCGGCGAATCCCGGGACACCATCGAGGACGTGCTGGAGCCCTACCTGATCCAGCAGGGCTACCTGATGCGCACGCCCCGGGGCCGGGTGGCCACTTCCCTGGCCTATCACCACTTCGGTCTCGCCGCGCCGGCCAAGAGCCAGAGCGCCGACCTATGGGGGCAGCAGTGACAAGGATGAAGGATGAAGGCGGAAGGATGAAGGAAGAGCTTCCGTCCGAAGGACACGACACTTCATCCCTCATCCTTCATCCTTCATCCTTCGCTTTTCCGGTCCGGGTTTACTACGAGGACACCGACTCCGGCGGCGTGGTGTACTACGCCAACTATCTCAAGTTCATGGAGCGGGGCCGCACCGAGTGGCTGCGGGCCCACGGCTTCGAACAGACCGAGTTGGCGCGGGATTACGGTGTCATTTTTGTGGTGCGCAAGGTGCTGGTAGAATACCTGCGCCCCGCCCAGTTCAACGATTTGCTTCGGGTCACGGTAAAGCCGGTGGACATCGGCCGCGCCAAGATCGAGTTCGAGCAGACCGTGGAGCGGGACGAGACGCTGGTGACGGGCCAGATCCAGATCGCCTGCGTCAACGCCGAATCTTTCCGGCCGGTGTCCATCCCGGCCGCCATCAAGGAAAAGCTGTGGAACTGACCAAAGACCTGTCCTTCCTTCACCTCATCACCAACGCCAGCGTGGTGGTCCAGGCGGTGATGCTGCTGTTGCTGGTGGCGTCCATGATGTCCTGGTGGTACATCTTCTCCAAGTACTTCGCCATCGGCCTCGCCCGGGACCAGGCCAACAAGTTCGAGGACGAATTCTGGAGCGGCAGCGACCTGGGCTCCCTGTACCAGCGCGCTTCCAGCGGCCGCCACAACATCGCCGGCATGGAGAAGATTTTCGAAGCCGGCTTCCGGGAGTTCAACAAGCTGAAGCGCCAGGGGGGCACCCAGGTGAGCGCCGTGATGGACGGCACCCGCCGCGCCATGCACGCCGCTTTCCGCCGGGAGCTGGACGCTCTGGAGGCCCACCTCGCCTTCCTCGCCACCGTGGGTTCGGTGAGCCCCTACGTGGGCCTGTTTGGCACCGTGTGGGGCATCATGAACGCCTTCCGCGGCCTGGCCAACGTGGGGCAGGCGACGTTAGCCCACGTGGCCCCCGGCATCGCCGAGGCCCTGATCGCCACCGCCATGGGCCTGTTCGCCGCCATTCCGGCGGTGATCGCCTACAACCGCTTCTCCCACGACGTGGATCGGTTGGCCAACCGTTTCGAAAGCTTCATGGAGGAGTTCTCCAACATCCTCCAGCGCCAGGCGGGCTGATACCGTGCAACGCCGTCCCCGCAAGTTCATGAACCAGATCAACGTCGTGCCCTACATCGACGTGATGCTGGTGCTGCTCATCATCTTCATGGTCACCGCCCCCCTGATCAACCCCGGCGAGATCGAGCTGCCCCAGGTGGGCCAGTCCCTCAAGCCCCCGGTGGCGCCGCTGGAAGTGACCATCAAGGAGGACAAGAGCCTGCTGCTGCGGGACCTGGCGTCCAACGGCGCCCAATCCAAGGTGTCCTTCGACGGCCTGGTGGACGCGGTGCGGGGCAAGCAGGAAAAGAACCCGGACCAGCCGGTAGTGATCGCCGCCGACAAGGACGTGCGCTACGAGGAAGTGCTCAAGGTGATGGACGTGCTCCAGCGCAACCAGGTGAAGCGGGTGGGCCTGCTGGCAAAGCCGGCCAAGGGGTGACGGGATGATGCTGGCCCAGCGGCAGGAGCCCCGCAAGGTGCTGTCCGCCACCCTGTCGGTGGCGGTGCATCTGGTGCTGCTGGGGGTGCTGGTCTACGGCGTGGCCTGGCAAAATAAGGAAGCCGGGCCGGTCCAGGCCGAGCTGTGGAGCGATTTGCCCGGTCCCCAGGCGCCGGTGCGGACGGAGCCCCCGCCGCCGCCCCCCGAGCCGGAACCGGCCAAGCCCGAGCCCAAGCCGGCCCCGGAACCCAAGGCAGAGCCGGCGCCGAAGGCGGACATCGAGCTGAAGGCGAAGAAGCTGGAAGAGGAAAAGAAAAAGCGCGAGGAAGAAAAGAAAAAACAGGACGAAGCCAAGCGCAAGGCGCAGGACAAGCTGCTCAAGGAAGAGCGGGCGCGGCAGGCGGCGGCCGCCGAGGGTGAACGCCGGGCCCTGGCCGCCCAGGCGGCGGCTCAGGGAAAGGTCATCGGCGACGCCGTCGACCGCATCCGCAGCAAGGTGAAGAGCAAGATTATCGAGCCGCCCAACTTGACGGGGAACCCTCAGGCGGAGTTCGATGTCACTCTCATGCCCACGGGGGAGGTGCTGAACGTGAGGCTGGCGCGCTCCAGCGGGATTCCGGCCTACGACAGCGCCGTGGAGCGGGCGATCTACAAAGCCCAGCCGCTGCCCTTGCCGCCGGACCCGGCGCTGTTCGGCCGCTTCCGGGAGCTGCACCTGAAGTTCCGGCCCCATGACGAATAGAAAAAGCAAACAAGGATAGCCATGTTCGGAAAAATCATCGCGCGCATTTCGCTGCTGCCCCTGCTGGCGGCGGCGGCCCTCGCCCACGCCGGCCTCACCATCGAGATCGTCGGCAGTGGCGCCACCCAGATTCCCGTCGCCATCGTGCCCTTCGCCCAGGAAAATACCCTGTCCCAGAGCATCACCGGGGTGGTGGGGGCGGATCTGGCCCGCAGCGGCCTGTTCAAGATGGTGGATACCGCCGGCATCGTGCCGCCGCCGTCCCAGCCCAACGATATCCGTTACCCCGATTTCCGTTCCCGGGGCGCGGACGCCATCGTCATCGGCGCGGTGGCGCCCCAGCCCGACGGCAAGCTGAACGTGCAGTTCCGCCTGATGGACGCCGCCCGCCAGACCCAGCTGGCCGGCCTGTCCTACACCATCGCGCCGACCCAGCTGCGCCAGACCGCCCATCGCATCGCCGACGTGATCTACGAAAAACTCACCGGCGACGTGGGGGTGTTCGGCACCAAAATCGCCTACATCCTCAAGCGCGGCAAGCGCTTCGAGCTCCAGGTGGCCGACGCCGACGGTTTCAGTCCCCAGACCGTGCTGGCGTCCAACGAGCCCATCATTTCCCCCGCTTGGTCGGCGGACGGCAGTAAGCTGGCCTACGTCTCCTTCGAGAAGAAGAAGCCCATGGTCTACGTGCAGAACCTGCTCACCGGCCAGCGCAAGACACTGGCGTCCTTCAAAGGCAGCAACAGCGCCCCCGCCTGGGCGCCGGACGGCAGCCGGCTGGCGGTGGTGCTGACCCTGGAAGGCCATTCCCAGATCTATTCCCTCAACGCCGACGGTTCGGGCCTCAAGCGCCTGACCAGCAGCCCCCTGGTGGACACCGAGCCCAATTTCTCCCCCGACGGCCAGTGGATCATCTTCACCTCCGACCGCAGCGGCGGGCCCCAGGTCTATCGCATGCCGGCCTCCGGCGGGGCGGCGAGCCGCCTGACCTTCGACGGCGGCTACAACGTCACGCCGCGCTTCGCGCCGGACGGCAAGAGCTTCGCCTTCATCCAGCGCAGCAACGGCAGCTTCAACGTGGCGGTGCAGGACATCGCCACCGGCCAGGTGCAGGTGCTGACCGACACCCGCTTGGATGAATCCCCCAGCTTCGCCCCCAACGGCAGGATGATCCTCTATGCTACGGAAATCCGGGGGCGCGGTACTCTGGCGGCGGTGTCTTCGGACGGGCGGGTGAAGCAGCGCTTGTCGGAGATGTCCGGCGACGTGCGGGAGCCGGCCTGGGGGCCGCTGGTGAAGTAAGAGATTTTCGAACGCGGGGCCTTCTTTTGCAGGAGGGTGCTCTGCATAATTTTGTGCAAATGAGGAGATGCGGCAATGAAAAAACTGATGTTGAGCGCGGTGGTACTGGGTCTGCTGGCGGGTTGCGCCGGCCAGGAAGTGAAGGACAAGGCGCCGGTGGAAGACAAGACCGGTGGCGTTTCCACCTCCGGCGTGGAAGGCCAGGGCCTGGGCGCCGATGAGCTGCATGACCCCAACAACATTCTTTCCAAGCGCAGCGTTTACTTCGACTTCGACAAGTACGACGTCAAGGGCGAATACCAGCCCCTGGTGGAAGCCCACGCCAAGTACCTCACCGGCCACCAGGGCGCCAGCGTCGTTCTCCAGGGCAATGCCGACGAGCGCGGCAGCCGCGAGTACAACCTGGCCCTGGGCCAGCGCCGCGCCGAGAGCGTGAAGAAAATGATGAACGTGCTGGGCGTGCAGGACGGCCAGATCGAAACCGTCAGCTTCGGCGAGGAAAAACCCAAGGCCGAGTGCCACGACGAGTCCTGCTGGTCCCAGAACCGCCGGGCGGACATCGTTTACAAGGGTGAATGATGCGTAAGGCAGCGCTCATTGCGGTGCTGTCTCTGGCCTGGGCGGTTCCCGCCCAGGCCGGCCTGTTCTCCGACGACGAGGCGCGGGAAGGGGTGAAGGCCCTCCAGGAGCGGGTGGCCGGCCTGGAATCCCAGCTCACCGGCAAAGGCATGGTGGAACTGCTGGGCCAGGTCGAGGCCCTGAAGGCCCAGATCGCGCAGCTCCAAGGGCAGGTCGAAGTCCTGACCCACGAGGTGGAGGTGACTCAGAAGCGGCAGAAGGACCTCTACGTGGACCTGGACACCCGCCTGCGCGCCCTGGAAACGCCGCCGGTCCAGCCGGAGCCCGAGGCTCCGCCCGCCAAGGGCGGCAAGAAAGACAAGAAGGCGGACAAGAAAGCCGCGGCTGCCGCTCCTGCCCCCGCCCCGGCCGAGCCCCCTGCGCCGGCAGGCGACCCGGAGGCGGAAATGCGCGCCTACCAGGCGGCCCTCAACCTGTTCAAGGCCGGCAACTACCGGGGTGCGGTGGCGGCCTTTCGGGGCTTCGTCGACACTTATCCCCGCAGTGCCCAGGCCCCGGCGGCCCAGTATTGGGTGGGCAACTCCTACTTCAATCTGAAGGACTTCCAGGCCGCCATCGCCGCCCAGCAAAAGCTGATCGCCCAGCACCCGGGCAGCCAGAAGATTCCCGACGCCCTGCTCAATATCGCCAGCAGCCAGCAGGGGCTGGGGGAAGACGGGGCAGCGCGGAAGACCCTGGAAGAAATCGTCGCCAGGCACCCGGTGAGCAACGCCGCGGAATTGGCGAAGAAGCGCCTGGCGGCGTCCAGGCAATAAAAGCGTGAGCCGCCAAGACGCCAAGGACGCCAAGGACGCCAAATTTTTTTGCTGTTCCTTGGCGCTCTTGGCGTCTTGGCGGCTAATTTTGAGGGTTTCAAGTTGACTATTCCCGATCTCACGCTGCGAGTCAGCGAAGTGTTCTACTCCCTCCAAGGGGAAACCAGCCGCACCGGGCTGCCCACTGCCTTCGTGCGGCTTACCGGCTGCCCTTTGCGCTGCGGCTACTGCGATACGGACTACGCCTTCCAGGGCGGGGAGACCCTGAGCGTGGCGGAGATCATGAAGGGGGTGGGGGACTATTGCCCCCATTACGTCACGGTCACCGGCGGCGAGCCCCTGGCCCAGAAGAACTGCCTCGACCTGCTGAAGGCCCTGTGCGACGGCGGTTATTCCGTTTCCCTGGAAACCGGCGGCGCCCTGGACATCTCCGGTGTCGACCCCCGGGTGTCGGTGGTGCTGGATGTCAAGACCCCCGGCTCTGGAGAGGTGGAAAGCAACCACTGGGACAACCTGGAGCTGCTCAAGCCCCGGGACGAGCTCAAGATCGTAATCTGCGACGAGGCCGACTACCGCTGGGCCTGCGCCCTGCTGCGGGAAAAGGGCATCACCGAACGCTGCCCGGTGCTGTTCTCCCCGGTGCCGGGGCGCCTGGAGCCGGCGCAGCTGGCCGAGTGGATACTGCGGGACCGGCTGCCGGTGCGCTTCCAGATGCAGCTGCACAAGGTGCTGTGGGGGAGCGAGCGGGGGCGGTGAAAAGCATTCACCGCAGAGGACGCGGAGGAACGCAGAGGAAATACAAAATCTTATAGACAGGCGTTACAAGATTTTCCTCTGCGCCCTCCGCGTCCTCTGCGGTTCAAGAATTAGGTTTCCAAAATGAAAAAAGCAGTCATCCTCCTCTCCGGCGGCCTGGATTCGGCCACCACCCTGGCCCTGGCGGTGAAGGAGGGGTACGAGTGCCGTACCCTGAGCCTGGATTACGGCCAGCGCCACCGCTCGGAACTGGATGCCGCCCGGCGCGTATCGGCGGCCCTGGGGGCGGTGGAGCACCGGGTGGCGAAGCTGGACCTGACCGTGTTCGGCGGCTCGGCGCTGACCGACAGCGGCATCGCGGTGCCCACCGAGCCGGGGGAGGGCATCCCAATAACCTACGTCCCCGCCCGCAACACCATCATGCTGTCCCTGGCCCTGGCCTGGGCGGAGGTGCTGGAGGCCCGGGACATCTTCATTGGCGCCAACGCGGTGGACTACTCCGGCTACCCGGACTGCCGGCCGGAGTACATCGAAGCCTTCGAGCGCATGGCCAACCTTGCGCTGAAATCGGCGGTGGAAGGCAGGCCGGTGCGCATCCGCGCCCCGCTGATCCACTGGTCCAAGGCGGAAATCATCCGCCGCGGCACGGAACTGGGGGTGGACTACGGCCTCACCGTGTCCTGCTACCAGGCGGACGAGGCGGGGCGGGCCTGCGGCCTGTGCGATTCCTGCCGCCTGCGCCGCCAGGGTTTCGCGGCGGCGGGGGTGGCCGATCCCACCCGCTATCGGCCCTGACCGGTCGGTCGGCTTGCATTTCGGTCATCCTGGTTTAGAATAACGCTTTCCCAAAAGACCCGTTCAACCCCTTCATGTCCTCCGATTACCTGGTCGAAATCAAAGACCTGTACTTCACCTACGACCGCCGCCCGATCCTTAAGGGGATCAATCTGTCCATTCGCCGGGGCGAGGTGGTGGCCATCATGGGGGGCTCGGGGTCCGGCAAGACCACGCTGCTGCGGCTCATCGGCGGCCAGCTGAAGCCCACTTCCGGCACGGTGAAGGTGGACGGGCTGGTGGTGAACGACATGTCCCACCGGGAGCTTTACGACCTGCGCCGGCGCATGGGCATGCTGTTCCAGTTCGGCGCCCTGTACACCGACCTGTCGGTCTACGACAACGTGGCGTTCCCTCTGCGGGAGCACACCACCCTCACCGAATCCATGATCCGCGACCTGGTGCTGCTGAAACTCAACGCCGTGGGCCTGCGGGGCGCCCATAAGCTGATGCCCGCCGACCTGTCCGGCGGCATGGCCCGCCGCGTGGCTCTGGCCCGGGCCATCGCCCTGGACCCGATGCTGATCATGTACGACGAGCCTTTCACCGGCCTGGACCCGATTTCCCTCGGGGTGACGGGCAACCTGCTGCGCCGCCTCAACGACGCCCTGGGCGCCACCTCCATCATGGTGACCCACGATGTGCAGGAATCCCTGCAGATCGTCGACCACATCTACTTCATTTCCGAAGGGCAGATCGTCGCCCAGGGCACGCCGGACGAGATCCGCAACACCGACATCCCCTTCGTGCACCAGTTCGTCCACGGCGAGATCGACGGCCCGGTGCCCTTCCACTATCCCGCCGAGCCCCTGGCCCGGGACCTGATGCTGGGAGGGGCGGCGTGAACGGCATCGCGGGCGCCCTGCGCTACCTGGGCAACTACGTCACCACCAACGTGGTGCGGCTGGGCTACGCCAGCCGGCTGTTCGTCCTGACCCTGCTCTATTCGGGGGAGAGCTTCCGGCGCTTCCGCCTGGTGCTGCGGGAGCTGTATTCCATCGGCGTGCTGTCCCTCATCATCATCATGGTGTCGGGGCTGTTCGTCGGTTTCGTGCTCGGTCTCCAGGGCTACAACACCCTGGAGAGATACGGTTCCGAACAGGCCCTGGGCATCCTGGTGGCCCTGTCTCTGGTGCGGGAACTGGGGCCGGTGGTGACTGCCCTACTCTATGCCGGCCGGGCCGGCACCGCCATCACCGCCGAAATCGGCCTGATGAAAGCCACCGAGCAACTCTCCGCCATGGAGATGATGGCGGTGGAGCCCATGGCCCGGGTGGTGGCGCCGCGCTTCTGGGCCGGGGTGATTTCCATGCCGCTGCTGGCCGCCCTGTTCAGCACCATGGGCGTGTTCGGCGGCTACATCGTGGGCGTGGTGCTGATCGGCGTGGACGAGGGCGCCTTCTGGTCCCAGATGCAGGCGTCGGTGGATTTCCACGAGGACATCATGAACGGCGTGATCAAGAGCGTCGTCTTCGCCGTGGCGGTGACCGCCATCGCCCTGGTGGAGGGCTACGATTCCAAGCCCACCGCCGAGGGCGTGTCCCGGGCGACCACCCGCACCGTGGTGACGTCGTCCCTGATGGTGCTGTTTCTGGATTTCATCCTGACATCGCTGATGTTTACGTCTTGAGGGTAGGGGAAATAGAGTGATCGAACGAACAAAAATTGACCTGTGGGTGGGCATCTTCGTCGCGGCGGGCTTCGCCGCCCTGCTGTTCCTGGCCATGAAGGTGGGCAACATGAGCGGCTATTCCATCGGGGATGGCTACACCGTGCACGCCTATTTCGACAACGTGGGCGGCCTCAAGGTCCGAGCCCCGGTGAAGAGCGCCGGCGTGGTGGTGGGGCGGGTGTCGGCTATCAAGTTCGACGACAAGCGCTACGAAGCCGACGTGACGATGAAAATCGACCGCGGCTTCCAGTTTCCCAAGGACACTTCCGCCAGCATCCTGACCTCCGGCCTGCTGGGCGAACAATACATCGGCCTGGAAGCCGGCGGCGACGACCAGATGGTCAAGGACGGCGAATCCTTCACCATCACCCAGTCCGCGGTGGTGCTGGAAAAGCTCATCGGCCAGTTCCTGTACAACAGGGCCGCCGAAGAAGACACAGCCAAGAAATGATTTTGAGTTAAGGGGTTAAAAATGAAACGACTTTTCGCTTTTGTGATCGCGGGTTTTATGAGCCAGAGCCTGATGGCCGCCGATGTGGCGCCGGATGCCCTGGTGAAGCAGGTGTCCCAGGATGTGCTGACCATCCTGAAGAAGGACAAGGACATCCAGTCCGGCAACCGCAAGAAGATTTTCGACCTGGTGGAAACCAAGGTTCTGCCCCATTTCGACTTCAGCCGCATGACCCAGCTGGCGGTGGGCAAGAACTGGCGCACCGCCACCCCCGACCAGCAGAAGCAGTTGACGGACGAATTCCGCTCCCTGCTGGTGCGCACCTACTCCCTGTCCCTGGCCAACTACAAGAACCAGATCGTGGATTACCGGCCCCTGGTGGCCCAGCCCGGCGATACCGACGTAACGGTGAAGACGCTGATTATCCAGCCCGGCGGCGACTCCATCCCGGTGGATTACAGCATGCGCAAGGGTTCCGACGGCTGGAAGGTGTACGACATCGCCATCGCCAACGCCAGCCTGGTGACCACTTACCGCGGCCAGTTCAACAACGAGATCCGCCAGACCGGCATCGACGGCCTGATCAAGAGGCTGGACGCGAAGAACGCTGACGGCGGCAAGGCCAACTGATCGCCAATGAGCACGGTTCCCACTTTGGTCCGCAACGGCGACGTCTACCATCTCGCCGGTCCCGTCACCATGGCCCATGCGACGTCCCTGCTGGAGCAGGGGGTTGCCCTGTTTGGCGTGGGTGGCGCGGTGGTGGACCTGGGCCAGGTGACCGACGTGGACTCCTCCGCCGTCAGCCTGATGCTGGAATGGCTGCGCCGGAACGGCGGCCGCCAGCCGCTACGCTTCGTCAACCTGCCGCCCAACCTGGTGAGCCTGGCGAACCTGTACGGCGTAACGGATACCTTGCAGCAGGCGGAATCGGCCTAGAAGCGATTTAACCGCAGAGGACGCGGAGGAGGCGGAGGAAGGCATTACCCGAGCTTTCCTTGGTTTCCTCCGCGTCCTTTGCGTCCTCTGCGGTGAATGCCTTTCTGAACACATGACTCCTGCCATCCAAGTCCACAACGTCCACAAGCGCTTCAGCGACGTCCACGCCCTGCGCGGGGTGGACCTTGCGGTGGAGCAGGGGGAGTTCTTCGCCCTGCTGGGGCCCAACGGGGCCGGCAAGACCACCCTCATCAGCCTGCTGGCCGGGCTGTCCCGGGCCACTTCCGGCCGCCTGGCGGTGATGGGCCACGACGTGGTGGGGGACTACCGGGAAGCGCGCCGGGTTCTCGGCGTGGTGCCCCAGGAACTGGTCTACGACGCCTTCTTCACCGTGCGGGAGATGCTGCGCTTCCAGTCCGGCTACTTCGGCCTCCGCCGCAACGACCCGTGGATCGACGAACTGCTGGAAAACCTGGCCCTCACCGACAAGGCGGACACCTACGTGCGCAACCTGTCCGGGGGCATGAAGCGCCGGGTGCTGGTGGCCCAGGCCTTGGTCCACCGGCCCGCCGTGGTGGTGCTGGACGAGCCCACCGCCGGGGTGGATGTGGAGTTGCGCCAGAGCCTGTGGGGCTTCATCCAGCGCCTCAACCGGGAGGGCCACACCATCGTCCTCACCACCCACTACCTGGAAGAGGCGGAGACCCTGTGCAGCCGCATCGCCATGCTGAAGCAGGGGGAGATCGTGGCCCTGGACACCACCGCCAACCTGCTGGCGGGCCACGCCACCAGCCAGGTGGCCCTGCGCCTCGACCCGCCTCGTTTGCCCGATGCGCTTCAAGCCCAGCTCGTCGGCCAGGAGGGGGAGGTGTTCCGGCTCGCCTTGCGAAACTGCGGTGAACTGGAGCCGGTGCTGGCGGTCCTGCGGGAAAACGGCGTGGCGGTGACGGACCTGGAAGTGGTCAAGCCCGATCTGGAAGACGTGTTCCTGGAGCTGGTGAAATGACCGGGCTGTACACCCTGTTCCTCAAGGAGGTGCTGCGCTTCTGGAAGGTCTCCCTCCAGACCATCCTGTCGCCCCTGGTCACCACCCTGCTCTACCTGCTGATCTTCTCCCACGTGCTGGAGTCCCACGTCCAGGTCTATCCGGGGGTGAGTTACACCGCCTTCCTGATCCCCGGCCTGGTGATGATGGCCATGCTGCAGAACGCCTTTGCCAACAGCTCCTCCAGCCTGATCCAGTCCAAGATGAGCGGCAACATCGTGTTCATCCTGCTGCCGCCCCTGGCCTACTGGGAGTTCTATGTCGCCTACGTGGCGGCGTCGGTGGTGCGGGGCGTGGTGGTGGGGGCCGGGGTGGGGCTGGCCGGGCTGTGGTTCGCCCAGCTTCCCGTGGCCCATCCCCTGTGGACGCTGGCCTTCGCCGTGGCGGGCTGCGCCATGCTGGGGGCGGCGGGCATCGTTTCCGCGCTGTGGGCGGAGGATTACGACCAGATGGCGGCGGTGCAGAACTTCGTGGTGGTGCCCCTGACTTTTCTCTCCGGGGTGTTTTATTCCATCCATTCCCTGCCGCCCTTCTGGCAAGCGGTGTCCCGCTACAACCCTTTCTTCTACTTGATCGACGGCTTCCGCTACGGCTTTTTCGGCGTCTCCGACGTGCCGCCGGGGGAGGGATTGTTGATTGTCGTCGTCTGCTTTTTGGCATTATCATTAGCGACCTTGCGGCTCCTCAAGAGCGGCTACAAGCTGAGAAAATAAAAGGTTCACCGAATGGTCACTGCAGTTCAAATCCAAGGCTATATCGAGAACAATCTCGCCTGCGACTATGTCCAGGTGGAGGGGGATGACGGCCAGCACTTCCAGGCCGTCATTGTCAGCGCCGAGTTTGCCGGCAAAAGCATGGTGCAGCAGCACCAGCTGGTGTACAAGGCGCTGGGCGACAGGATGGGCGGGGAAATCCACGCCCTGTCTATGAAAACCTTCACCCCCGAGGATTGGCGCAAGCTGGCCGTCGAACTGAAAGGCGACGTCGATCTCAAGGGCGAGCAATAGGAGCTGAAAACCATGAGCGAAAAAGCACTTGCACGCATCCGTCAAATCGTCACCGACAACCCGGTGGTCCTGTTCATGAAGGGTACGCCGCAGTTTCCCCAGTGCGGCTTCTCCAACGTGGCGGCCCAGGCCCTCAAGGCTTGCGGCGTGGAGTTCTACGCGGTGAACGTGCTGATGGACCCGGAAATCTTCGACAACCTCAAGGACTACGCCAACTGGCCCACCTTTCCCCAACTCTACATCAAGGGCGAGCTGATCGGCGGGGCGGACATCACCAAGGAACTGTACGAGAAGGGCGAACTCCAGCAACTGCTGGCGAGCGCCAAATCCTGACAACCGAAAGCAATCTACATTAATGGACAAGTTGGTCATCAACGGCGGCCTTCCCCTGAACGGGGAAATCCGCATCTCCGGCGCCAAGAACGCCGCCCTCCCCATCCTCTGCGCCGGCCTGCTCACTGCCGAGCCCTTGCGCATCGGCAACGTTCCCCACCTCAAGGACGTCACCACCACCCTGTCCCTCCTGGGGCAGATGGGGGTGGAGGTGTCGGTGGACGAGAAGCTGGGGGTGGAGCTCAAGGCGGCCCAGGTGGACAACCTGGAGGCGCCCTACGAGATGGTGAAGACCATGCGCGCTTCCATCCTGGTGCTGGGCCCCATGGTGGCCCGTTTCGGCCGGGCCCGGGTGTCCCTGCCCGGCGGCTGCGCCATCGGCATGCGCCCGGTGGACCTCCACATCAAGGGCCTTCAGGCCATGGGGGCGGAGATCGACATCGAGCACGGCTACGTGATGGCCAGGGCCAATCGCCTCAAGGGTGCGCGCATCTTCATGGACCTGGTGACCGTCACCGGCACCGAGAACCTGATGATGGCCGCCGCTCTGGCCGACGGCACCACGGTGCTGGAAAACGCCGCCCGGGAGCCGGAGGTGGTGGACCTGGCCAACTGCCTCATCGCCATGGGCGCCAAGATCGAAGGGGCGGGCAGCGACGTCATCACTGTCCACGGGGTGGAAAAGCTCCACGGCGCGGACTACCGGGTGATGCCCGACCGCATCGAGGCCGGCACCTACCTGGTGGCGGCGGCAGCCACCGGTGGCAAGGTGAAGCTCAAGGACGTGCGGGCGGACAGCCTGGACGGGGTGCTGGAGAAACTGCGGGACGCCGGCGCCACCATCGCAACCGGCGACGACTGGATCAGCCTGGAAATGGCCGGCCCCCTGAAATCCGTCAGCGTGCGCACCGCCCCCTACCCGGCCTTCCCCACCGACATGCAGGCCCAGTTCATGGCCATGAACGCGGTGGCCGACGATGCCGCCACCATGGTGGAAACGATTTTCGAGAACCGCTTCATGCACGTGCAGGAACTGCGCCGCATGGGGGCCAACATCGAGGTGGAGGGCAACACCGCCGTGGTGCGCGGAGTGAAGGAACTCCAGGGGGCCACGGTGATGGCCACCGACCTGCGGGCCTCCGCCAGCCTGATCATCGCCGGCCTGGTGGCCCAGGGGGAGACGGTGGTGGACCGCATCTACCACGTGGACCGCGGTTACGAGTGCATCGAGGAGAAGCTGTCTGCACTCGGCGCGCGCATCCGGAGGGCCCACTGATGAGCGGCATCACCATCGCCCTGTCCAAGGGCCGCATTTTCGAGGAAACCAAGCCCCTCCTGGCGGCGGCGGGCATCGTCCCCCAGGAGGATCCGGAATCCTCCCGCAAGCTGATCATCGGCACCAACCTGCCGGAGGTGCGGCTGATCATCGTCCGCGCCACCGACGTGCCCACCTACGTCCAGCACGGCGGCGCCGACATGGGCATCGCCGGCAAGGACGTGCTCTACGAACACAGCGGGGCCGGGCTGTACCAGCCCCTGGACCTGCAGATCGCCAAGTGCAGGATGATGGTGGCGGTGCCGGCGGGCTTCGATTACGAAGGCTCGGTGAAGCAGGGCGCCCGCCTCAAAGTAGCCACCAAGTACACAAAATTTGCACGGGAGCACTTCGCCCGCAAAGGGGTCCACGTGGACCTGATCAAGCTCTACGGCTCCATGGAGCTGGCTCCCCTGGTGGGCCTGGCCGACGCCATCGTCGACCTGGTGAGCACCGGCGGCACCCTGAAAGCCAACAACCTGGTGGCGGTGGAGGAGATCATGCCCATCAGCTCCCGGCTGGTGGTGAACCAGGCGGCCCTGAAACTGAAAAGGGAACGCATCCGGCCGATCATCGACACCTTCGCCAAGACCGTGGCGGAAAGGTCCGGGGCGTAAAGACAACATCTTGGACCGCCAAGGACGCAAAGGTACGCGAAGGGAATCTTTAAAGTTTTTCCTTTGCGTACCTTCGCGTCCTCTGCGGTGAACGCTTTTTTTCGGTAAAATCCGTCTTTCCGCCCGCAACGCCGAACCCATCATGCTGAACATCAAACGCCTGTCTTCCGCGGAGCCCGATTTCCAGGCCCGCCTGTCGCAACTGCTGGCCTTCGAAGGGGCCCAGGACGAGTCCGTCGACCGCACCGTGGCCGACATCCTGGCCGACGTGAAGCATCGGGGCGATGCCGCCGTGCTGGACTACACCCGCCGCTTCGACAAGCTGGATGCCGCTTCCATGGCGGCCCTGGAGATGCCCCAGGCGCGCTTGCAGGAAGCCCTGGAGCGCCTGCCCGCCGATCAGCGCCATGCCCTGGAAGTGTCCGCCCAGCGGGTGCGGGCCTATCACGAGAAGCAGAAGATGGCGTCTTGGAGCTACCGGGAAGCCGACGGCACCCTGCTGGGCCAGCAGGTGACGGCCCTGGACCGGGTGGGCCTGTACGTGCCCGGCGGCAAGGCGGCCTATCCCTCCTCGGTGCTGATGAACGCCCTGCCCGCCAAGGTGGCCGGCGTGAAAGAACTGATCATGGTGGTGCCTACCCCCAACGGGGTGGTCAACGACCTGGTGCTGGCCGCCGCCGCGGTGTGCGGCGTGGACCGGGTGTTCACCATTGGCGGCGCCCAGGCCGTGGGCGCCCTGGCCTACGGCACCGAGACCGTTCCCCAGGTGGACAAGATCGTCGGCCCCGGCAATGCCTATGTGGCGGCCGCCAAGCGCCGGGTGTTCGGCGTGGTGGGCATCGACATGGTGGCCGGCCCCTCCGAAATCCTCATCCTGTGCGACGGCCAGACCCACCCGGACTGGATCGCCATGGACATGTTCTCCCAGGCGGAGCACGACGAAATCGCCCAGTCCATCCTGATTTCTCCCGATGCCGCCTTCATCGACGCGGTGCACGAAGCCATGAACCGCCTGGTGGAGGAGATGCCGCGCAAGGACATCATCCGCGCTGCCCTGGAGAACCGCGGCGCCCTGGTGCAGGTGCGGGACCTGGACGAGGCCTGCGCCGTGTCCAACCAGGTGGCCCCCGAGCACCTGGAACTGTCCGTGGCCGACCCGGAGGCCTGGGTGGGCAAGCTCAAGCACGCCGGCGCCATCTTCATGGGGCGCATGACCTGCGAATCCCTCGGCGACTACTGCGCCGGGCCCAATCACGTGCTGCCCACTTCCCGCACGGCGCGCTTCTCTTCGCCTTTGGGGGTGTACGATTTCCAGAAGCGCTCCAGTCTGATCATGGTGTCCGAGGGCGGCGCCGACATGCTGGGCCGCATCGCCGCCACCTTCGCCTACGGCGAAGGTCTGCAGGCCCACGCCCGCTCCGCCGAATACCGGCTGAAGCCCCGATGAGCCGCTACTGGAGCGCCGTCGTCCATGGCCTGACCCCCTACGTGCCGGGGGAACAGCCCAAGCTGCCCAACCTGGTCAAGCTCAACACCAACGAGAACCCCTACGGCCCCAGCCCCAAGGCGCTGGAAGCGCTCAAGGGCGAGGTGGGCGACAGCCTGCGCCTGTATCCGGACCCCAACGCCGACCGGCTGAAGGAAGCCATCGCCGCCTGCCACGGGGTGAAGCCGGCCCAGGTGTTCGTCGGCAACGGCTCCGACGAGGTGCTGGGCCACACCTTCCTGGCGCTGCTGAAGCACGACGGGCCGCTGCTGTTCCCGGACATCACCTACAGTTTCTACCCGGTGTACTGCGGCCTCTACGGTATCCGGTACGAAGAGCTGCCCCTGACGGATTCCTTCAAAATCCGCGTGGACGACTACTTGAAGCCCAACGGCGGCATCATCTTCCCCAACCCCAATGCGCCCACCGGCGTGGCCTTGCCCCTGGCGGAGATCGAGCGCTTGCTCAAGGCCAACACCGAATCGGTGGTGGTGGTGGACGAAGCCTATGTGGACTTCGGCGCCGAGTCGGCGGTGGGGCTGGTGGACCGCTACCCGAACCTGCTGGTGATCCACACCCTGTCCAAGTCCCGCTCCCTGGCGGGCTTGCGGGTGGGCTATGCCATCGGTCATGTTGATTTGATCGAGGCCCTGATCCGGGTCAAGGACAGCTTCAACTCCTACCCCCTGGACCGCTTCGCCATTGCCGGCGCGGCGGCTTCCATGGAGGACCGGGCCTGGTTCGACGAGACATGCGGCAAGGTCATCGCCAGCCGCGAGCGCCTGGTGGCCGGGCTGCGAGCCCTGGGCTTCGAGGTGCTGCCTTCCGCCGCCAATTTCGTTTTCGCCCGCCACCTGGGCCGCGAGGGCGCGGCCCTGGCCGCCAAGTTGCGGGAGCGCAGCATCATCGTGCGCCATTTCAAAAAGCCCGCCCGCATCGCGCCTTTCCTGCGCATCACCGTGGGCACCGACGAACAGTGCGACGCATTGGTCGGTGCGCTGAAGGAAATTCTCGCCTAGAATGTAAGCTTTCCGTGGGGAGCACCGTCCGGCGCTTTGTCCGGCCTTCCCATTGGAGTAGAATTAAGCAAATTTCAGCCACTTAATCATGCGCACCTCCCAAGTCAGCCGCAACACCCTGGAAACCCAGGTCAGCATCAGCCTCAACCTGGACGGCGCCGGTCGGGCGAAGCTCGCCAGCGGCGTGCCTTTCCTCGACCACATGCTGGACCAGATCGCCCGCCACGGCATGATCGACCTGGAGGTGGAAGCCAAGGGTGATCTGCACATCGACGCCCACCACACCGTGGAAGACATCGGCATCACCCTCGGCCAGGCCTTCGCCCAAGCCGTGGGCGACAAGAAGGGCATCCGCCGCTACGGCCATGCCTACGTGCCCCTGGACGAGGCCCTGTCCCGGGTGGTGGTGGACCTTTCCGGACGTCCCGGCCTGGTGTTCGAAGTGCCGTTCACCCGTGGCCGCGTTGGCGAATTCGACGTGGACCTGGTGCAGGAATTCTTCCAGGGCTTCGTCAACCACGCCGGGGTGACCCTCCACGTGGACGGCCTGCGGGGCGACAACGCCCACCATCAGGCGGAAACCGTGTTCAAGGCCTTCGGCCGCGCCCTGCGCATGGCGCTGGAGAAGGACGAACGCCTGGGCGACGCCACCCCCTCCACCAAAGGCAGCCTGTAAGCACAACCATGACTCGCATCGCAGTAGTAGATTACGGCATGGGCAATCTGCGCTCGGTGTCCAAGGCACTGGAGCACGTGGCCCCCTATGCCTCCGTGGTCGTCACCGGCGACCCGGACGAAGTGGCGAAAGCCGACAAGGTGGTGTTCCCCGGCGTGGGCGCCATGCCCGACTGCATCCGCGAACTGGAGTCCCGGGGCCTGAAGCAGGCGGTGGTGGAGGCGGCGAAGGCCAAGCCTTTCCTCGGCATCTGCCTGGGGATGCAGGCCCTCTTCGGCCACAGCGAGGAGGGCAACGTGGACGGCCTTTCCATCCTCCCCGGCGCGGTGCGCCGCTTCCCGGTCGAGGCCATGGTGGACGACAAGGGCGAACGCCTCAAGGTGCCCCAGATCGGCTGGAACCGGGTCCACCAGGCGATGCGGCACCCCCTGTGGGAAGGCATCGAGGACGGCGCCCGGTTCTATTTCGTGCACAGCTATTACGTGGAAGCCGGCAGCCCCGAGCTGGTGGCGGCCTTTACCCATTATCCCTTCGCCTATGCCAGCGCGGTGGCCCAGGGCAATTTGTTCGCGGTTCAGTTCCACCCGGAAAAGAGCCAGGCGGCGGGGCTTTCCCTCCTGGGCAACTTCGTTGCCTGGGACGGGGCGTGTTAATTTTTTCCTTTAATTTTTCAGCAGACCACGATCATGATCATCATACCGGCGATTGATTTGAAGGATGGGCAGTGCGTCCGCCTCAAGCAGGGCGTGATGGAGGACGCGACGGTGTTTTCCGAAGACCCGGCCGCCATGGCCCGGCATTGGCTGGAGCAGGGCGCCCAGCGGCTGCACCTGGTGGACCTCAACGGCGCCTTTGCCGGCAAGCCGGTGAACGAGGGCGCCATCAAGGCCATCACCGACGCGGTGGGGGACGAGATTCCGGTCCAACTCGGCGGCGGCATCCGCGACCTGGAGACCATCGAGCGCTACCTGGACGACGGCGTCAGCTACGTCATCATCGGCACCGCGGCGGTGAAGAACCCCGGTTTCCTCCACGAAGCCTGCGACGCTTTCCCCGGCCACATCATCGTCGGCCTGGACGCCAAGGACGGCAAGGTGGCGGTGGACGGCTGGTCCAAGCTCACCGGCCACGACGTGGTGGACCTGGCGCAGAAATTCGAAGGCTACGGCGTGGAAGCGGTGATCTACACCGACATCGGCCGCGACGGCATGCTCTCTGGCGTGAACATCGACGCCACCGTGAACCTGGCCCGGGCCCTGAATATTCCGGTCATCGCCAGCGGCGGCATCACCGACCTGGACGACGTGAAGCGCCTGTGCGCGGTGGAGGGCGAGGGCATCATGGGCGCCATCACCGGCCGCGCCATCTACCAGGGCACCCTGAACTTCTCCGCCGCCCAGAAGCTGGCGGATGAATTGAGTGAAAATTCTTGAACCGCAAAGGACGCAAAGGAACGCCAGGTACTGCATGAATTTTGATTTTCCTTTGCGTACCTTGGCGTCCTTGGCGGTGAAAAAAACATATGGGCCTCGCTAAACGCATCATCCCCTGCCTCGACGTCACCGCCGGCCGCGTGGTGAAAGGGGTCAACTTCGTCGGCCTGCGAGATGCCGGCGACCCGGTGGAAATCGCCCGCCGCTACGACGAGCAGGGCGCCGACGAACTGACTTTTCTCGACATCACCGCCAGCTCCGACGAGCGGGACCTGATCCTGCACATCATCGAGGACGTGGCGGCCCAGGTGTTCATTCCCCTCACCGTGGGCGGCGGGGTGCGCAGCGTGGACGACGTGCGCCGCCTGCTGAATGCCGGCGCCGACAAGGTGAGCATCAACACCTCCGCCGTTACCAATCCCCAACTGGTGAACGACGCCTCCGCCCGCTTCGGCTCCCAGTGCATCGTGGTAGCCATCGACGCCAAGCAGGTGTCGGCGGAGGGCGAGCCCCTGCGCTGGCACGTGTTCACCCACGGCGGCCGCAAGGACGTGGGCCTGGACGCGGTGGAGTGGGCGAAGGAAATGGAGCGCCGCGGCGCCGGCGAAATCCTGCTCACCAGCATGGACCGGGACGGCACCAAGATCGGCTTCAACCTGGACCTGACCCGGGCCGTGGCGGACGCCATCAATATTCCGGTCATCGCCAGCGGCGGAGTGGGCAATCTGGACCACCTGGTGGACGGCGTGACCAAGGGCCACGCCGACGCCGTGCTGGCGGCGAGCATTTTCCACTACGGCGAATATACCGTGCGCCAGGCCAAGGAGCACATGGCCCAGCACGGCATCGAGGTCCGGCTATGAGCGCCAAGGACATCTGGCTCAACAAGGTGAAATGGACCGAGGACGGCCTGGTGCCGGTGATCGCCCAGGATGCGGCCAGCGGCGACGTGCTGATGTTCGCCTGGATGAACCGGGACGCCCTCAAGCGCACGGTGGAATGCGGCGAGGCGGTGTATTGGTCCCGTTCTCGCAAGAGGCTGTGGCACAAGGGCGAGGAGTCCGGCCATGTGCAGAAGGTGAAGGATATCCGCCTGGATTGTGACGAGGACGTGGTGCTGCTGAAAGTGGAACAGATGGGCGGCATCGCCTGTCATACCGGCCGCAGCAACTGCTTCTTCCAGAAATACCAGGACGGACAATGGGTGACGGTGGAGCCGGTGCTCAAGGACCCGTCGCTGATCTACAGCGCCAAGGCAGAGGCGAAATGAACGATATTCTGGACCGCCTGGCGGAAACCCTGGAGGCGCGCAAGAGCGCCGATCCGCAAAGCTCCTACGTGGCCAAGCTGTACGCCAAGGGGCTGGACACTATCCTGAAGAAGGTCGGCGAAGAGGCCACCGAAACGGTGATCGCCGCCAAGGGCGGGGACAAGGACCAACTGGTATACGAAATGGCCGACCTGTGGTTCCACAGCCTGGTGCTGCTGGCGAGCCAGGGGCTGCATCCCAACGACGTGCTCAACGAACTGGCGCGGCGGGAAGGGCTGTCGGGCATCGAAGAGAAGGCTTCCCGCGGGGAGAAATAGAGAACAATGACCGACTGCATTTTCTGCAAGATTGCCAACGGGGACATCCCCAGCAAGAAGCTCTACGAGGACAGCGACCTGGTCGCCTTCCACGACATCAACCCGGCGGCGCCGGTGCATTTTCTGCTCGTGCCCAAGGAGCATATCACTTCCCTGGAATCGGCCCACGCCAGGCACGAGATGCTGCTCGGCCGCATGCTCCTGCTGGCGCCGCTGCTGGCCAAGGAGCAGGGGCTGGAAGACGGGTTCAAGACCGTGATCAACACCGGCACCGGCGGCGGGCAGGTGGTGATGCACCTGCACATGCACGTATTGGGCGGCGGCAAGCTGTCCCACGTTTAATTTTTCGAGGAGACGCACATGGGTTCCTTTAGCATCTGGCATTGGTTGATCGTTCTGGTGATCGTTCTGGTGATTTTCGGCACCAAGAAGCTGCGCAACATGGGCTCCGATCTGGGGGGCGCGGTAAAGAACTTCAAGGACGCGGTGAAGGAAGAGGAAAAGACCCCCAAGCTGGAGGCTGCCGACGAAGGCAAGACCATCGAGGGGGAAGTGAAGGAAAAGTCCCACAGCTGAGCCCCGGCAGCCTTTTCCCATGTTCGACATCGGTTTTTCCGAGCTGTTGCTCATCGGCATCGTGGCCTTGATCGTCCTCGGGCCGGAGCGGCTGCCGAAAGTGGCGCGCACCGTGGGTCACCTGGTGGGCCGCATGCAGCGCTATGCTTCCGGCCTCAAGGCGGAAATCGACCGGGAAGTGAAGCTGGAGGAGCTGAAAAAGCTCCAGGAGCAGTTCCGCGAAGCCGAAGCCGGCGCCCGCCACGTCATCCTGGAAGAGAAGCAGGCGGTGGAAGAGGAGGCGAAGGCCATTTCCGGCGCGGTTGATCCCGTCCCGCCCGCCGCCGATACTCCGTCGTCCCCTGCCGAACCCGCGCAGCCCAAGCCATGATTTCGGAAACGGATTCCCAGCAGACCTTCATCAGCCACCTGATCGAATTGCGGGACCGGCTGATACGCGCCCTCATCGCGGTCGGCATCCTGTTCGTGGCGCTGTTCCTGTGGCCCGGTTCCGCGGCCATCTACGACCTGCTGGCGATGCCCCTGATGAAGGCCCTGCCGGAAGGCTCGAAGATGATCGCCACCGGCGTCGTCACCCCCTTCATGGTGCCGATGAAGGTCACCGGCCTGGTGGCCTTTGTTCTGGCGCTGCCCTACGTGCTCTTCCAAGTGTGGGCTTTCGTCGCCCCCGGCCTGTATTCCCACGAGAAGAAGTTCGGCCTGCCCCTGGTGGTGGCCAGTACGCTGCTGTTCCTGCTGGGAATGGCGTTCTGCTACTTCTTCGTCTTCGGCAAGGTGTTCGCGTTCATCAACGAATTCGCCCCCAAGAGCATCACCCCGGCGCCGGACATCGAGAACTATCTCAGCTTCGTCATGACCATGTTCCTGGCCTTCGGCCTCACCTTCGAGATTCCGGTGGTGGTGGTGGTGCTGGCGAGGATGGGCATGGTGACCGTGGCGCAACTCCGGGACGCCCGTCCCTACGTGATCGTCGGCGCCTTTGTGGTGGCGGCGGTGGTGACCCCGCCGGACGTCCTGTCCCAGTTTTTGCTCGCCGTCCCCATGTGCCTGCTTTACGAGGTGGGGGTGTGGATGGCGTCTCTCATGGCCAAGCCTGCGTCGGACGAAGAAGACTACCAGCCCCTCAGCGACGAGGAGATGGAGCGGGAGCTGGACACCATCGAGGCGGAGCACAAGAAGCCGGACTGATCCCTTTCGGGTTCCTTTTAAAACCCAAATCTTTCACCGCAAAGGACGCGGAGGGACGCAAAGGAAATCGAACGGAAAGGTTTTGCTTTTTCTCCGTGTCCCTCTGCATCCTCTGCGGTAAATGCTTTTCGCGCCCTAAGGGGGGGTCTGGGTTTAGTCCGTCGGTTGCGTTTTCGGCCGTCGGCCGATTTCCACCTGGGCCGAGGCTTCCCGCTGGTTACGCAGAATCTTGAAACGGACGCTCTTTCCCGGCTGCAGGGAGGCGATTCGGTTCAGCATCGCACCCGAGTCGGGTACGCTTTGGTCGTTGATTTCCAGCAGTACGTCTCCCGGCCTGATGCCCGCCCGGTCCGCCGGCCCCCCCCGCAGGACGCCGGCGATGAGCACCCCCTTGGCTTCCTTGAGCTTGAAGGAGGCGGCGAGGTCGGGGGTGAGGTCCTGCCCTTCCACCCCGATCCAGCCCCGGATCACGCTGCCGTGGCGGATGATCTGCTCCATCACCTGGCGCGCGATGCTGGTGGGGATGGCGAAGCCGATGCCCAGGGAGCCGCCGCTGCGGGAATAGATGGCGCTGTTGATGCCGATCAGGCTGCCGTGGATGTCCACCAGGGCGCCGCCGGAGTTGCCGGGGTTGATGGCGGCGTCGGTCTGGATGAAATCCTCGAAGGTATTGATGCCCAGGTGGCTGCGCCCCAGGGCGCTGACGATGCCCATGGTGACGGTCTGGCCGACGCCGAAGGGATTGCCGATGGCCAGCACCACGTCGCCCACCTGAAGCTGGTCCGACTGGCCGAAGGCCACCGCCGGCACGTTGGGGAGGTCGATTTTCAGCACCGCCAGGTCGGTGTCCGGGTCGCTGCCCACCAGCTTGGCAGAGGCACTGCGGCCGTCGCCCAGGGCGACCTCGATTTCGTCCGCCGATTCCACTACGTGGTGGTTGGTGAGGATGTAGCCCTGGGGGCTGGCGATCACTCCCGAGCCCAGGCTGGAGGTGCGCTGGGGCAGATCGAACTGGTCGCCGAAATAGCGCCGGAAAACGGGATCGTTCAGCAGAGGGTGGCGGGAGCGGAGTTCCTTGCTGGTGTAGATGTTCACCACCGCCGGCATCGCCCGCTGCACCGCCGCGCTGTAGGAGGACGGGTTGTTCGCCGCCGGCACGGCGGGCGCGACCATTTCCTGCACCGCCACCACCGGGTTGCGGGCGGCAGGCCTGAACAGATTGAGCACGAACAGCACAGCCAGGCTGATCGTCACCGCCTGGGCGAACAGGAGCCAGATTTTGCGCATTGTGGAACCTTGCCGGGGAGGGCTTTGGGTAGAATGGGGGCCGAAAGCGTTCAATCGAGTAAAGGAAAACCCATGCGATTGCGGGATTTGGAAGATTATACCTCAGCGTTTCTGGAATGCGCCCGCTTCCGGGACTACAGCCCCAACGGCCTGCAAGTGGAAGGGCGGCCGGAGGTGAAGCGGCTGGCCAGCGGGGTGACTGCCAGTCTGGCCCTGATCGAGGCGGCGGCGGAGTGGGGGGCGGACGCCCTGCTGGTGCATCACGGCTGGTTCTGGAAGAACGAGGACAGCCGGGTGGTGGGGGTCAAGAAACGGCGCCTGGAAAGGCTGTTGAGCCAGGGCATCAGCCTTCTGGCCTACCACCTGCCCCTGGATGCCCACCCGGTCTACGGCAACAACGCGCAACTGGCGGGTGTGCTGGGGGCCGAGGTGGAAGGCTGGTTCGGCGAACAGGCGGTGGGCGCCTACGGCCCCCTGGGCCGGTCGCAGGCCCTGGGGGAATGGGCGGCGGGCATCGGCCGGGCCTTGGGGCGGGAACCCCTGGTGATCGGCGACCCGGACCGTCCCCTTGCCCGGGTGGCCTGGTGCAGCGGCGGCGCCCAGGGCTATTTCGAGCAGGCGGTGGCCTTGGGGGTGGACGCCTTCGTTACCGGGGAAGTGTCGGAATACAACTTCCACCTGGCCCGGGAAACCGGCGTCGCCTTCGTCAGCGCCGGCCATCACGCCACTGAAACACTGGGCGTAAAAGCCCTGGGAGGGCATCTCGCGGAGCGGTTCGGGCTGGATCATCTCTACATCGACATCCCTAATCCCGTATAATGCTGCCCCGCCGTGCCTCAAGAACCCGATGCGGAATTTCTCGCGACCGGTTCTGGAATATAAGGATTTTTTAATAAGGGCTTAAAATCGGCGGAAAAGTTCTGCTACAATGGCGGAATTTTGTTTTGGCTACCATCACAGGGAAAATGCTATGAGTAACAAAGAAGTTGATCGCAGCAAGCGGCGGTTCCTGATCGCCGCGACGACTGCTGTGGGGGGCGTGGCCGCTGCCGGTGTGGCGGTGCCCTTTATCGGCAGCATGTTGCCGAGCGAGCGCGCCAAGGCCGCCGGTGCCCCGATCGAATTGGACGTGTCCAAGATCGAGCCGGGCATGATGGTGAGCGCCGAATGGCAAGGCAAGCCGGTTTGGGTGGTGCACCGCAGCAAGGAAATGCTGGATGCCCTGGCCAAGAACGACGCCAACCTGGCCGACCCCGCTTCCGAAGTTCCGCAGCAGCCCGACTACTGCAAGAACCCCACCCGCTCCATCAAGCCCGAATACCTCGTCGCCATCGGCATCTGCACCCACCTGGGCTGCTCGCCGACCTACCGCCCCGAAGTGGGCGCGGCCGACCTGGGCGCGGACTGGACCGGCGGCTTCTTCTGCCCCTGCCACGGTTCCCGCTTCGACCTGGCTGCCCGCGTGTTCAAGGGCGTGCCGGCACCGACCAACCTGGTCATTCCGAAGCATACGTATCTCTCCGACAGCCGTCTTTTGATCGGCGACGACAGCAAGGGGGCCTGATAAATGACTAAGCAGCTCGAAAAACTGGTTGGCTGGATCGATGATCGCTTCCCGCTGACCTCCACCTGGAAGGCGCACCTGTCCGAGTACTATGCGCCCAAGAACTTCAACTTCTGGTATTTCTTCGGTTCCCTGGCCCTGCTGGTGCTGGTGATCCAGATCGTCACCGGCATCTTCCTGGTGATGAACTACAAGCCCGACGCCGCCATCGCCTTCGCCTCCGTCGAGTACATCATGCGCGACGTGCCCTTCGGCTGGATGATCCGCTACATGCACTCCACCGGCGCTTCCGCGTTCTTCGTGGTGGTGTACCTGCACATGATGCGCGGCCTGATGTACGGTTCCTACCGCAAGCCCCGCGAGCTGATCTGGATCTTCGGCATGTGCATCTACCTGGCGCTGATGGCCGAAGCCTTCATGGGCTACCTGCTGCCCTGGGGCCAGATGTCCTACTGGGGCGCCCAGGTGATCGTGAACCTGTTCTCCGCCGTGCCGTTCATCGGTGAGGAACTGTCCCTGTGGATTCGCGGCGACTTCGTGATCTCCGACGCCACCCTGAACCGCTTCTTCGCCTTCCACGTGATCGCCGTGCCTCTGGTGCTGCTGGGCCTGGTGGTGGCGCACATCGTCGCTCTGCACGAAGTGGGCTCCAACAACCCTGACGGCGTGGAGATCAAGAAGCACAAGGACCCCGTCACCCACATTCCCCTGGACGGCATCCCCTTCCACCCGTACTACACGGTGAAGGATATCGCCGGCGTGGTGGTGTTCCTGATGGTGTTCTCCGCCATCGTGTTCTTCGCGCCTTCCATGGGCGGCTACTTCCTGGAAGACAACAACTTCATCCCCGCCGACCCCCTGAAGACCCCCCTGCACATTGCGCCGGTGTGGTACTTCACCCCGTTCTACGCCATCCTGCGTGCCGTTCCTCCCATGTTCGGCTCCCAGTTCCCCGGCGTGATCGCCATGGGCGTGGCGGTGGTGGTGCTGTTCTTCCTGCCTTGGCTGGATCGGGGCCGGGTGAAATCCATCCGCTACCGCGGCGTGATCTACAAGGTGTGGTTGACCCTGTTCATCATCAGCTTCGTCGGCCTGGGCTGGCTCGGCATCCAGCCGGCGACCCCGCTCTACACCCTGCTCGCTCGCATCTTGACCGGCGTGTACTTCGCATTCTTCTTCCTGATGCCCTGGTACACCAAGATCGACAAGACCAAGCCCGAACCCGAGCGGGTTACGGGCTAACTGAGGACAAGAGAGGTTAGCGACATGAACGTAATCAAGAAACTGATGATGCTGGCGCTCCTGGTGGTGCCGGCGATGGCCGCCGCCAACGTAGGCCCTGTCCTCGATAAGGCCAGCTACAACCTGTACGACCAGGCCTCCCTGCAACGGGGTGCCAAGTACTTCGTCAACTACTGCCTGAACTGCCACAGTGCGTCCTACATGCGCTACAACCGTCTGACCGACATCGGCCTGACGGAACAGCAAATCAAGGACAACCTGCTGTTCACCGGCGCCAAGGTGGGCGACACCATGGAAACGGCGCTGAACAAGAAGGAAGCCAAAGCCTTCTTCGGCGCCACCCCGCCCGACCTGACCGTGATCGCCCGCGCCCGCGGCGCCGACTGGCTGTACACCTACCTGCGCGGCTTCTACAAGGACGAGTCCCGCCCCACCGGCTGGAACAACGTGGCGTTCGACAAGGTCGGCATGCCCCACGTTCTGTACCAGCTCCAGGGCGAGCAGGAACTCCACGTGGAAAAGCACGGCGAGCACGTGACCCAGAAGCTGGTCCTGGCCAAGCCCGGCACCATGAAACCCGCCGAGTACGACGCCATGGTGGGCGACCTGGTGAACTACCTGGTGTGGATGGGCGAGCCCATGAAGACCCAGCGCATCGTCATCGGTATGGGCGTGCTGCTGTTCCTGGGCCTGTTCTTCATCGTGGCCTACATGCTGAAGAAAGAGTACTGGAAAGACATCCACTAAGCTCCGGTTTAGTGGGGTAACAAATTGGCCTGCGGGGCGAAAGCCGCCGCAGGCTAATGCTTTTTGGGTGGGCGACGCGGCGATAAGCCGCCGAGCCTTCCGTTAAATCCATATGGGTAGCAAGCGATCATGATGACACTCTATTCCGGGTCTACATGCCCCTTCAGCCAGCGTTGCCGCATTGTCCTGCATGAGAAGCAAATGGACTTTCAGGTGATCGACGTGGATCTGCACAACAAGCCCGAAGATCTGGCCGTGCTCAACCCCTACAACAAGGTTCCCGCCCTGGTGGAGCGCGACCTGGTGCTGTACGAAGCCAACATCATCAACGAATACATCGACGAGCGCTTTCCCCATCCCCAGCTGATGCCCGCCGACCCCATCATGCGCGCCCGCGCGCGCTTGCTGCTGCACGGTTTCGAAAAGGAACTCTACAGCCTGGTGGATGTGCTCGAGCACGGCAGCACCAAGGCGGCGGAGAAGGCGCGCACCGAACTGCGGGACAACCTGACCCAGCTCGCCGGTCTCCTGGGCGGCCAGAAGTACATGATGGGCGAGGAGTTCACCATGCTCGACGTGGCCATCGCCCCCCTCCTGTGGCGCCTGGAGCATTACGGCATCAACCTGCCCAAGCAGGCGTCGCCCCTGCTCAAGTATGCCGAGCGCATCTTCAGCCGTCCCGCCTTCATCGAGGCCATGACCCCGTCCGAAAAGGCGATGCGCCGCTGACATGAGCGACGATACCATCAGGCCCTACCTTATCCGGGCGGTGCACGAATGGTGCACCGATCAGGGCTTGACGCCCTATCTGTCGGTGGCGGTGGACGGCCGCTGCGTGGTGCCGCAGGAATTCGTGCGGAACGGCGAGCTGGTCCTCAATGTCAGCGCCAACGCCACCCGCGACCTGTTCATCAGCAGCGATTGGGTCACCTTCTCGGCCCGCTTCGGCGGTGTACCCCGGGACATTCAGGTGCCCATCCCGGCGGTGGCCGGGATTTATGCCCGGGAGAACGGCCAAGGCTTGTTTTTCCCCACTGGCGAGGGCGCCGAAGCCAAAAGCGAAGGCGGCCCGGAAACCGAAGGACCGGACGAGACGCCGCCCCCCAAGGGCCGGCCGAGCCTCAAAGTGGTCAAATAGAACCCGGCGGCCGCAGCGATGCGGCCGTTTTTATTAAAGCGTTTAACCGCAGAGGACGCGGAGGAAAAGCAAAGCCTTTCCTTTCAAGATTTCCTTTGCGCCCCTCCGCGTCCTCTGCGGTTAAAGATTTGGGTTTTCGCGTTATGCACCACCTCGCCTCCCGGCTGGAGCACATCCAGCCCTTCCACGTCATGGAACTGCTGGCCCGTGCGCGGGATCTGGAAGCCCGGGGCCGTTCCATCGTGCACATGGAAATCGGCGAGCCCGACTTTCCCACCCCGGAGCCCGTGCTGGCAGCGGCTACCCGCGCCTTGCGGGACACCCCCATGCACTACACTCCCGCCCTGGGCCTGCCGGCTTTGCGGCAGGCCATCGCCCGCCATTATGGCGAGCGCTATGGGGTGGATGTCGCCCCGGGGCGGATCATCGTCACCGCCGGCTCCTCCGGCGCCCTGCTGTTGGCGGCGGGGATGCTGCTCGACCCCGGCACGAAGCTCCTGCTGGCCGACCCGGGCTATCCCTGCAACCGCCATTTCGCCCGCTTCGTCGGCGCCGAAGCGGTGGGTATCCCGGTGGGGCCGGATACCGCCTACCAGCTCACGGCGGAACAGGTGGAACGCCACTGGACGCCCGACACGGCGGCGGTGCTGCTGGCCTCCCCGTCCAATCCCACCGGCACCGTGGTGCATCGGGGGGAATTGGAAGCCATCACCCGAGCGGTGGAACGCCTGGGCGGGACCCTGTTGGTGGACGAGATCTACCACGGCCTGGAATACGGCGCCGTCCGCGCGCCCTCGGTGCTGGAAGTGAGCAACCGGGCCTTCGTGGTCAACAGCTTCTCCAAGTACTTCAACATGACCGGCTGGAGGCTGGGCTGGCTGGTGGTGCCGGAGGGCTATACCCGGGCCGCCGACACCTTGCAGCAGAACCTCTACATCGCCGCCCCCACTCCCGCCCAGCACGCCGCCCTGGCGGCCTTCCAGCCGGAAACCCAGGAAATACTGGAACAGCGCCGGCGGGAAATGCAGCGCCGCCGGGATTACCTGCTTCCGGCCCTACGGGGGTTGGGTTTCGGCATCCCGGTGGAACCGGACGGCGCCTTCTACCTCTACGCGGATTGCACCCGCTTCACCCCGGACAGCCACGCCTTCGCCCTGGATGTGCTGGAAACAGCCGGCGTGGCCATCACCCCGGGGCTGGATTTCGGCTGCCACCGGCCCGAGGCGCACGTGCGCTTTGCCTACACCACCTCCCTGGACCAGCTGCGGGAGGGCGTGGCACGGCTGAGGACCTATCTGGAATAGGGGGCGCCCCCGGTTGTGAAATGCGCGCCGCCCGGTAGAATGGGGAAAAACTCAAGCTGCGGACACATGCCATGACCATCGAAACGCCGGATTACGACCGCGAACTGCTTCGCACCCTGAACGTACTTTGCGTGGAGGACGTGGATTTTGCCCGGGAGTCCCTGACCTACTACCTGAAGCGGCGCTGCGCTCGGGTGGATATGGCCCATAACGGCCAGGCGGGGCTGGAAATGTTCCGCTCCAACGCCTACGACGTGGTGCTCACCGACGTGCTGATGCCCGTCATGGACGGCCTGGAAATGGCGCAACAGATCAAGGCCATCGACAAAAACATGCCCGTGCTCGTCCTCACCGCCCATTCCGACGAGGAAACCCGCAACAAGGCCCTGGCCATCGGCGTGGAGGGTTTCATCACCAAGCCTTTTTTTCCGGAAAAGGTGGCGGAGGAAATCCACCGCTGCATGGTGGCCAGGAAGGCCGGCTGAGTACCGGTCCCTGGGATTTTCCGGCCCGTCCTGGTTCGGGTTGGGTCCAGTCCCCAGCCTTCCCCGGCTAGCTGGATGGCGGCGACTGCGCCGCCCGCCGCCATCCGTTTTCCCCACGCTACGATTGTCCCCGCGACGGCGGTCATCCCCTAGAGACGCTTGCGCAATACGTCTGCCACTTCCCCGTCTGTCAGCACGATGGGGTTGGTCTTCATGCTGCTGCCCCGGCAGTTGGACACCACCCGGGAAATGTCGGCTTCGTTCATGCCGTAGGCGGAGAGCCGCGGCAGTTTCAGCTTTTCCGTCCACTCCTTGAGCAGGTGTACCAGGAACACCCGGGCGCCCACGTTGTCCATGTGGGTGCGGCCCCGGAACAGGCGGCCGATGTGGGCGTATTTGGTCAGGGCGGGGTTGGCCGCGTCCCGGGTTTCCATCAGGTCGATGTTGGCCCGGGTGGCTTCCGCCAGCAGGGTGCCGCAGGCGACGCCGTGGGGGATGGGGAAGAAGGCGCCCAGGGGGGCGGCGAGGCCGTGGACCAAGCCGAGGCCGGTCTGGGCGAGGCAGATGCCGGACAGCAGCGCGGCGTAGGCCATTTTCCCGCGGCCTTCCTCGGCCTCGGGGGTGCCGTCGTGCCACGCCAGCAGGCCATCCCGCACCGCCTTGATGCCGTCCAGGGCCAGGGCGTCGGTGAACGGGTTGGCGCGGGTGGAGACGTAGGATTCGATCAGCTGGGTGAGGGCATCCATGCCGTTGGCGGCGATGAGCTGGGGCGGGCAGGAGGCCAGCAGGTCCGGGTCCACCACGGCGTATTGGGGCACCAGCTGGTCGTCCCGGAAGGATTTCTTGAAGCCGTTCTCGCCGTGGCTGGAGAGCACCGCGTTCTTGGTAGCCTCCGAGCCGGTGCCGGCGGTGGTGGGGACGGCGATGAAGGGCGTGGCGGGGCCGTGGTAGGGCAGTTCGGGCCCCACGCCTTCCAGGTGGTCCATCACCGAATTGCCGGGTTTCAGCAGGCCGGCGATGGCCTTGGCCGCATCCAGCACGCTGCCGCCGCCGATGCCCAGCACCGCGTCGATGCTGGCATCCTTGAAGCGAGCCACGGCCTCGTCCACCAGCTGGGGCGAGGGTTCGCCGTCGACCCGGGCCAGTTCCCACTCGTAGCCCCGCTGCTTGAGGGCCGCCGACAGCCTTTCCCACTGGGGGGTGGCGGTGAAGGAGCGGCCGCCGGTGACGATCAGCAGCTTCCGGCCGTAGGGGGCGAGCAGGTCGGGGAGCTTGTCGAGGGCGCCGGGGCCGAACTCGATGCGAGGCAGGCGGGTGATGGAAAAAGCGGGCAGGGGCATAAGAATCTCCGTCGGGGGCCAACAATTTACCATAGCCGGCGAGGCCGCGTGGTTGTGGACTTTGCGTATTTCTTTTCGCCATGGCGGGGCTATGATGTACGGTTCATGTTCTTGATCCGGGAGAAAACCATGCAGGCAAGAAAACAGGGGGCCGTCCTGGCGGCCGTTTGCGGGGGTGTGCTGGCGTCTGGCGCCATGGCGGCGCCGGTGGGCTACGAAATGAATCTGCGCACCTATTCGGGCATGGGGGCGGGGGGCGCCACGGGCATGATGGGCGCCATGTTCGGCGGCGGCGGCAGCGTGTCCAAGCAGATGGACCTGCGCCTCACCAATCCGGCGGACATTCCCGGCAGCTACGAGGCCGAGCACATCGTTCCGGACGGCATGGGTGTCGGCCCCGAGCTGCCCCTGAAGGGCGAGCGTCGCAGCGGCGGCGGGAGCGGTTCCCGGGAGTCGGAGCAGAGCGAAGGCAAGGTGCTGATCTACTGGGGCTGCGGCGCCACCGTCCCCAAGGGCCAGCCCCAGGTGTTCGACTTCAAGAACCTGGGCGGCAAGGTGCCCCCGGAAGTGGCCGCCATGGCCAGGCAGGGCCGGGGCAAAGGGGAAAGCCTGCCGCCCCGGACGCTATGGTGGCCCCACGGCGACATGGGATTTACCGGCATCCCGGACAACGCCACGGCCGTGGGCGATCACCGGGTCAAGGCCAGCTTCATGGAGCAGGAAATCCGCTACGCCCTGGGCAAGGAGATGGACTTTCTGGAGCCCATGAACCTCAAGGCCGGCGCCTCCGACCTCAAGGCCGCCATTCCCCTGCAATGGGATTCCCTGTCCCGGGCCAAGGGCTTCAACCTGACCGCGGTGGGGTCGGTGGGGGACAAGGAGGTCATCATCTGGATGGCGGCCAAGAACAAGAACCCCATGCTGCCGGGCAGCCAGACCCGCTGCACCGTTCCGGCGGGCATCTTCCAGAAGGCCCAGGGCGCCATGGTGATGGGGGAGGCCGTGGGGCCGACCCAGGGCTTCGCCTATCCGCCCCGGAAACCGGGCGAGAAGAAGCCCCTGATCTGGGCGGCGAAGGTGCGGGTGAACGGCTACGACAACGTGATGCTCGGCATGCCGGGCGCCCGGGAGTCGGCGGAGGACGCCGCGGCGGACTCGGTGGTGCCGGGAGGCGGGGGAATGATGAAGGGCATCAAGGGGCTGTTCGGGAACTGAGGGGGAGGCCCGAAAGGGCTTCCCAAACGGCCGTTCACCCTGAGGTATCGAAGGGTGACGTAGCGTGTCCGTGCTTCGATACCTCAGCACGAATGGGCTTTTTTCAGTATTTCCTTTGCGAACCTTCGCGTCCTTTGCGGTTAAAGAAGTATTTCGACGTAAAAAAGCCACGGCTAATACCGTGGCTTTTTTGCTTGGCAGCGCCGATCAGCGCGGGGCGAACTTCTTGTGGCCGCCGCTCTTGCCTTCCCCATGGCGGGGGGTGGCGCGGGAGTGGTTGAAGCCTTCGTTGCGGGGCTTGCCGGCGCCGCTGCCGCTCTTGTTGCCGTAGGACGGCTTGCCGCCGAAGCGCTTGCCGCCGCCGGGCTTGGGCTCGGTGCGCAGGGGACGCTTGGGCTCCAGGCCGGCCACGGTGTGGCGGGGGATTTCCAGGCCGATGAAGCGTTCGATGCGTTTCAGGTGCATGCCGTCCCGGTTGCTGGCGAAGGACACGGCGATGCCCGAGGCGCCGGCGCGGCCGGTGCGGCCGATGCGGTGCACGTAGTCCTCGGCGAACTTGGGCAGGTCGTAGTTGATCACGTGGCTGATGCCGGGCACGTCGATGCCCCGGGCGGCCACGTCGGTGGCCACCAGCACCCGCAGGGCGCCGCGGCGCAGCTGGGTCAGGGTGCGGTTGCGTTCCCGCTGGTTCATGTCGCCGTGGAGGGCGGCGGAGTGGTGGCCCAGGTCGTAGAGGTGGCCGGCCAGGTCGTCGGCGTCGCGCTTGGTGGAGGTGAACACGATGGCCTGGGAAATGTCGGTGTCGGCCAGCAGGTATTCCAGCAGCTTGTTCTTGTGTTCCATGTCGTCCACCACGTGGAGGCGCTGCTCGATGTTCTCGTGGCGGGCGGTCTGGGCGGCAACCTGGATGCGAATGGGGTTCTTCAGCATGCGCTCGGCCAGCTTGGCCACGGTGCCTTCGAAGGTGGCGGAGAACAGCAGTACCTGACGGCTGGCGGGAGTGGCGTTGAGAATGGTCTCCACGTCCTCCAGGAAGCCCATGTCCAGCATGCGGTCGGCTTCGTCCAGCACCACCATCTCCAGGCGGGAGAAGTCGATGCGGCCGCGCTGGATGTGGTCGATCAGGCGGCCGGGGGTGGCCACCAGGATTTCCAGGGGCTGGGACAGCAGCTTGTTCTGCAAGGGGTAGGGCATGCCGCCGAGGATGCTGACGGTCTTCACCTTGGGCAGGTGCTTGCCGTATTTGATGGCGGCTTCGGATACCTGGGTGGCCAGTTCCCGGGTGGGGGTCAGCACCAGCACGCGGGGGCCGCGGCTTTTCACCGGGGAGGGCGTGGCCAGGCGCTGCATGGCGGGCAGCATGAAGGCGGCGGTCTTGCCGGTGCCGGTCTGGGCGGAGGCCATCAGGTCGTGGCCGGCCAGGGCTTCGGGGATGGCCTGGGCCTGGATCGGGGTCGGTTCGTTGTAGCCGCAGTCGGCCAGGGCTTGAAGGACGGCGGGATGGAGGTTCAGTTCTGCAAAAGTCATAGTATTTCCTGAAAAACAACGGCCCCGCTCCGCTCAAATAGGATGGCGGAAGGCCGCAGATTTAATAAAGCGCAAGCGGGGAACGGTATTGTTCCGGTGTTCTGGCGCACATTTAGAGGCCGATTCCAAACTGGAAAGGGCCACATCGTCGCCAACCGAAACAAGGATTGATTCAGGAAAGTACCGAATCAGGAGGGTCAGGGAGCGATGAACCTCGGCGGTTAACCGAGAGGTGCGGATTATACTGAAATTCATAAGAAAAGCTAGAGGAATATGTTAGAATCTCGCCCTTTTCGCATCCCAGGAAATTTTCAATGTCCCGCGCCCTCCGTAATATCGCCATCATCGCCCACGTTGACCACGGCAAGACCACCCTGGTGGACAAGCTGCTCCAAGAGGCCAACACCTTCGCCGCCCACCAGCAGGTCACCGAGCGCGTGATGGACAGCAACGACCTGGAAAAGGAGCGGGGCATCACCATTCTGGCCAAGAACACCGCCGTGGAATACGACGGCACCCGCATCAACATCGTGGACACCCCGGGACACGCCGACTTCGGCGGCGAGGTGGAGCGCGTGCTGTCCATGGTGGACGGCGTGCTGCTGCTGGTGGACGCGGTGGAAGGCCCCATGCCCCAGACCCGTTTCGTCACCCGCAAGGCCCTGGCCCAGGGCCTCAAGCCCATCGTGGTGGTGAACAAGGTGGACCGCCCCGGCGCACGCCCGGATTGGGTAGTGGACCAGACCTTCGACCTGTTCGACAAGCTCGGCGCCACCGAAGAGCAGCTGGACTTCCCCGTGGTGTACGCTTCCGCCCTCAACGGCTGGGCCACCCTGGATCTGTCCCAGCCCAGCGACAACATGCGCGCCCTGTTCGACACCGTGGTCAAGCACGTTCCCTCCCCCGCCGGCGACCCGGACGCGCCGCTGCAACTGCAAATCTCCGCCCTGGACTACAACAGCTTCGTCGGCCGCATCGGCGTCGGCCGCATCTCCAACGGCCGCATCAAGCCCGGCCAGACCGTGGCGGTGATGAACGGTCCCGATTCCACCCCCAAGACCGGCCGCATCAACCAGGTGCTGGGCTTCCAGGGCCTGGAGCGGGTGCTGGTGGACGAGGCCGAGGCCGGCGACATCGTGCTGATCAACGGCATCGAGGAGATCGGCATCGGCGTCACCCTCACCGACCGGGAAAAGCCCATGGCGCTGCCCATGCTGTCGGTGGACGAGCCCACCCTGACCATGAACTTCCAGGTCAACGGCTCCCCCCTGGCCGGCACCGAAGGCAAGTTCGTCACCTCCCGCCAGTTGCGCGACCGCCTGACCAAAGAACTGCTCACCAACGTCGCCCTGCGGGTGGAAGAAACCGGCGATGCCGACGTGTTCCTGGTTTCCGGCCGGGGCGAATTGCACCTGACCATCCTGCTGGAAAACATGCGCCGTGAAGGCTACGAACTGGCCGTGGGCAAGCCCCGGGTGGTGATGAAGGACATCGACGGGGTGAAGTGCGAGCCCTACGAAATGCTCACCGTGGACGTGGAAGATACCAACCAGGGTGCGGTGATGGAAGAACTGGGCCGCCGCCGCGGCGACCTGCAGGACATGCAGCCGGATGGCCACGGCCGCACCCGCCTGGAATACCGCATTCCCGCCCGGGGCCTGATCGGCTTCCAGAGCGAATTCCTCACCCTGACCCGGGGCACCGGCATCATGGCCCACGTGTTCGACGAGTACGGTCCGGTGCGCCCGGACATCCCCGGCCGCCGCAACGGCGTCCTGATCTCCCAGGAACACGGCGAGGCCGTGGCCTATGCCCTGTGGAACCTGGAAGACCGGGGCCGCATGTTCGTCTCCCCCGGCGACAAGCTGTACGAAGGCATGATCATCGGCATCCACAGCCGGGAGAACGATCTGGTGGTGAACCCCATCAAGGGCAAGAAGCTCACCAACGTCCGCGCCTCCGGCACTGACGAAGCGGTACGCCTCACCCCGTCCATCAAGCTGACCTTGGAATCGGCGGTGGAATTCATCGACGACGACGAGTTGGTGGAGATCACCCCCCAGTCCATCCGCCTGCGCAAGCGCTACCTGCAGGAGCACGAGCGCAAGAAGGCCGCCAAGGCCGGCTAAGCCAGTCGGCGCCTCGGCAAAAAAAACACCGCGGAATTCCGCGGTGTTTTTTTTCGGGGATATTGGGCGCGGCAGGGTGGTCCAACCGGTACATGAGTGGCCATTACTCAAGGAGTTTGCCATGGACAACCGCTGCCCCGTTTGCCACAAGGGCATCTTGACCCCCGTCACCCTGCCCCAGCAGGCGGCCCAAGGCAATCGGCATTTCACCGTGATGCTGGAATACAGCTGCTGCACCTACTGCGGCTTCGAAACCACCCCCGCAGAACAGGAGCGGAATAACGCCGCGCTGCTGGAGGCGAGTCTGCACAACCTGGCGCAGGCGGCCTGAGTCGTAGCGCAGGCGAGTCGCCGGCGCTACATGGGGAAAACTACTCGCAGGAGAAGCGCAGGATTTCCGCTTCCGGGTGGTGGAGGGTGCTTTGGCCGAAGCTTAAGGTGCCGGAGCCGTGGAGCCGCAGTTCCTCCCGCTTGACCATCACCTCCTCGGCGCCGTCGAGGGTGACGAAGGTGCCGTTGGTGCTGACGTCCACCAGGACGAATTTGTCCCGCCGGTGCTCGATGCGGGCGTGCTGGCGGGAAGCCATTTTGCTGCCGACGGGAATGTCGTTGTGGGCGTCGCGGCCGATGGTGAGGGCGGCGCGGCCGTCCTCCAGGACCCAGGTCCGATCGCTCAGCCGCAGGGTCAGTTTGGCGGCTTCTCTCTTTGGGGGGTGCGGGACACGGCCCTCCATCATGGTCAGATCATCGCCGAACTGCCAGATCACCTCGCACACTTCCACTTCTTCCTGCTTTCCCTTGAGGGGCAGGGTTTCCATCTTGCGGATGCCGAGGCGCAGGAAGGGGGAGAGGGCGTCCACTGCCTGGCGGCTGGTGAGGATTTGTTCCGCCTTGGCCAGGTCTGCCAGGCGGGCGGCCACGTTGACCGTGTCGCCGAACACGTCGCCGTCCTCCTCGATCACTTCGCCGTAGTGGAAGGCGATGCGCAGCGCGAGGCGGAATTTGTCGCCGACGGGCTCGTGGGCGGCGGTGGCCTGCATTTCGGAGGCCGCCTGGAGGGCGGCATCGGCTGTCGGGAACACGCACATGATTTCGTCGCCGATGGTCTTGATCGTCTTGCCGGCGAATTTCTGCGCCACGCCCTTCATGGTCGTGAGGGTCTGCTCGATGCGCTGCAAGGCGGTGCGGTCGCCCAGTACCTCGTACATCCGGGTGCTGTCGCTGATATCGGCAAAGAGAACGGCCAGGTGGGATTGTCGGGTGGTCATGTCGTGAGGGAACTCAGTGTTGGCCGCTGCGCCACTCGTCCGCCAACCGTTCGGCTTCCAGAACGTCCAGGTTCTTCATGCGCGGGATCAGGGCGCGCAGGGTTTTCCGCGCCGCCGTATCCTTTTCGGACGCGAGTTTGAGCCACTTGTAGGCCTGGATGTTGTCGGGGCTCGTGCCCCGTCCATTCTTGTACATCAGGCCCAGGTTGAACTGGCCGATGGCATTCCCCTGCTCGGCCGCTTTGCGGTGCCATTGGAAGGCTTCCCTGTCGTCCTTTTTCATCCCCAGGCCGGTCATCTGCATGAAGCCGAGCCGGGCCTGGCCTTCGGCGTTGCCTTGTTCTGCCGCTTTGCGGTACCACTTGACCGCGTCGGTGAAGTTTTGCTTGGTGCCCTTCCCCTCCCGGTACATCTGGCCGACTTTGGCCTGGGCGGCGGAATCGCCTTTTTCCGCCTGCTTGAGGGTGTAAGCGAAGGCCTCTTTGTCGTTGGCCGGGGGGGCTTCGTCGACCACCGTGGTCGCCGGGGCGGGTTTTTCGGCAGGCGGAGCCGGTTCCGATGCCGGGGCGGAGACGGAGACAGGCATCGCGGCGGGTGGCGCGGGCATGGCAAGTTGGGTGGGCTCTTCGGCGGCGACGGCAGCGGACTTGCCGCGCCCCGACACGGCGAACCAGGCGGCAATCCAGATCACCGCCACAGCCACCAGGGCTGCCGCTTTCCAGTTGACCCGGGCGGCGAGAACGGGGGCTTCCTTCTCCGCCGCTTTTTTCCGAGGCGAGCTTTCCCCGTAGGCGGGTTGGCTGGAGCCGGTGGCGGGGCGGGAGCCGCCCAGGGAGGGCATGGCCCGGGTTTCCGGGGAGGAGGGGAAGGCCAGGATGTCCGCCCCGCCTTCGCCTTCCGGCATGCCCGATTTGGGCAGGGGGGTGAGGTCCTCCAGGGGGGCGAATTCCGGGTTGGCGCTGACGGTGGGGGAATAGGGGTCCAACTCGAAGCCCTCCAGTTCCCGGATCGCGGTCTCGATGTTCTTGAATCCCCCTTGCCACACCGGCTTCTGCATTTTCTTCAGCAGCTTGGGGAAGCGTTCCTGGTGGTCGTCGCTGTAGTAGTCGATGCGCCACAGGGAAAGCTGGCGGAACCAGTAGCCGAGGGCATAGAGGTCCACCCTCCAGTCGGCCTGATTGACCTGGAGAGAGGGGATCAGGGTTTCCGGGTAGCGGCGCTTCGCCTTGTCGCTCAACTCGTCCCAGCCGACCTTGCCTTCCTCCTGGCAGATGCGGGCGTAGGTTTCCCAATCCTTGGTCAGGGCTTTCAGAAACCCTTCGGATAGGCCGCTGCTGCCTGCCCCCAGTCGTGCGTCGATGAAGGGCGGCTTTTCGATTGGATGACGGTGGCTGTGGGCATTGGCGAAATCGTTGAGTCGCACCGAGTCGAAATCGACTCGCCCCTCGGGGGTGAGAGCCAGCAGGATGTTGTCCAGGCGCAGGCCGCCGTGGACGATACCCTTGGCGTGGAGGGAGGCGACGGCTTCGCACACCGCCTTCAACAGCCGGATCAGGTCGCTGGAACGCTGGAAGGGGTGCTGGAGCCGCTCCGCCGGCACGCTCAGGAGCTGGGACAGGGGGTGGCCGGGTGCGTCGGTCACCAGGGTGCGGCGCTCCAGGTCCAGGGACAGGAATTTCGCCACGCAGGGGTGGCTGTTGTGGAATTCCTGGAGAATCTGGGCTTCGTGGCAGAGCCAATAGGACGCGGCGGGAAAGTCCGGGGCGAGGGTCTTGCACCACCGTTCGGCGCCCCCCTCGGCGAAGTGTTTTTCGATCCGGATCAGGTGGCGGTCCGGTGTCTTTTCGTCCGTTGTCATAGCACCGCATTATAGGGAAGGCGGGGAAGAAACGGCAACCAAGCGGCTGAATAAGAACAAACTGTTTTTAGGGCGAATTTATACACCGAGGGCTTCCACCCACTTGAGTGCGGCGAGATGGGCTTGGTTGACCTTTCCCGGCTCCAGCTGGAGAGATTCGGCGAGGGTCTGCAACTGGGCGATATCCGCGCCTTCGCAGGCTTCGGCCAGGGCCAGGAAGGGGCCGTAGATGCCCTGGCGGCCGATGAGGGCGTCGCAGATGTTTTCCGGCAGGTTGAGCTGTTCCAGTATCTTGTCCATGGGCATTTCCAGCATGGCATCCAGGAGGGAGAACACGCCGACGATGAACAGGTTGTCCCGGTCCTGCTTTTCCAGGTAGTCCTGGCCCAGCAGCTCGGTGAGCCGGCCGCGGATGATGGCCGTCTTCACCAGGGCCGGGGGGGTGGAGTCTTCCCCCGCCGTCACCAGCAGCAGGGTGAGCCAGCGGTAGAGTTGCTGGTAGCCGAGGATGGTGAGGGCGTGCTTGATGGACTGGATTTCGCAGGACAGGCCGAAGCCCACGGAATTGATGTAGCGCAGCAGCTTGAACGACAGGGCCACGTCCCGCTTGAACAGGCGGTCGATGTCCGGCAGGTCGGCGTTGTTGCGCACCTTGTTGAGCAGTTCCAGCACATGGGCGTGGGCCGGGTTGATGACCTTGGCGGACAGGGTTTCCGGGCGGGCGAAATAGAAGCCCTGGAAATAGTGGAAACCGAGTTTCTTGCACTCCTCGAATTCGGCCCGGGTTTCCACTTTTTCCGCCAGCAGCTTGAAGGGCCGCTCCTCCAGCTTCTGGACCTGGGTCGGCAACTGCTCCATGCCGATGAGACGGATGTCCAGTTTCACGTACTGGGCGAGGTCCAGCAAAGGGGCAAGGGCCGGTTCGTAGACAAAGTCGTCCAGGGCGATGCTGAAGCCCCGGCCGCGCAGCTCCTTGCAGCGGGCCAGCAACTCCGGCGTGGGCTGGGTCGTTTCCAGCAGCTCCAAGACGATGCGCTCCGGCGGCAGCAGCTCAATGAAATCCGTCTCCAGCATCGGGTTGGAGAGGTTGATGAAGGCCAGCTTGTCGCCCACCAGCCAGTTGGTGCCGATGTTGCTGAGAGTGTTGGCGAGGACGTTGGTGCCGGCGTGGAGATCGCTGATGACCTGGGCGTGCCCCGCATCGGCGCTATGGCGGAACAGCAGTTCGTAGCCGATGATTTTCTGCTGCCGGTCCAGGATGGGCTGGCGGCCGATGTATGCCTGGTCGCTCATGGTAGGGGGTTGAGCCTAGCGGTCTGGTACTGCAAAACGGGTCCGGGAGCCGGCCCGGCCGAACCCCGGCCGGGCGTGGAAATCAGACGAACAGGGAGGCACGGGTTTCGGTGGTGGAGGAACTCAACAACTCTTCCATATCCAGCACCAGCACCACATCGCCGTCGCCGGACAAGGTGGCGCCGGCAATGCCCCGGGGCTTGATGTCCAGCAAAGGCTTGATCACCACATCGTCCCGGCCGACGAAGCCGTCGATGCCCAGGATGAAGGTGGTTTCCGCCGTCTGCATCAGCACCCCATAGGCCGGGGTCTTCTCCGGCCAGCCGATGAGGCTGGCCAGGGAGCGGATCGGCAGCACCTCGTCCCGCACCACCATGGTGGCCCGGCCCGATACCTGCTGGATTTCCTTGACGTTGATGGGGATGATCTCCCGCACCAGGGCCAAGGGCACGGCGAAGGGCTGTTCTCCCAGGCGCACCAGCAGCACCGGCAGGATGGCCAGGGTCAGCGGCAGGGAGATGGTGATGGTGGTGCCGTGGCCGGCGGCGGAGTTGATGTCGATGCGGCCGTTGAGCTTGGAGATGTTGGTCTTCACCACGTCCATGCCCACGCCCCGGCCGGATACGTCGGAGATCTGCTCCTTGGTGGAGAAGCCGGGGAGAAAGATGAGGTTGAAGCTCTGGCGGTCGTCCAGGGTGTTGGCGGTTTCCAGGTCGATGAGGCCCTTTTCCACCGCCTTGCGGCGCAGGACGTCGGGGCGCATGCCTTTGCCGTCGTCGGCGATCTCGATGATGATGTGGTCGCCGATCTGCATGGCGGAGAGCTTGACCAGGCTCTTCGTCGGCTTGCCGGCGATGGTGCGTTCTTCGGTGGTTTCCACGCCGTGGTCCACGGCGTTGCGGATGAGGTGGACCAGGGGATCGTTCAGGTCCTCGATCATGGTCTTGTCGATCTCGGTTTCTTCGCCGGCGAGCACCAGTTCCACGTCCTTGCCCAACTGGCGGGCCACGTCCCGGGCCAGGCGGGGATACTTCTGGAACAGGCGGCCGATGGGCTGCATGCGGGTTTTCATCACCGCGTTCTGCAGGTCCCCCACCAGCAAATCCAGTTGGCTGACGGCTTCATCCAGGGCCTTGAGGGTGCCGCCGTCGGTCTTGCCGGCCAGGATGTCGGCCCTCAGGGTGGTAAGGCGGTTTTTGGTGAGGCCGATTTCGCCGGAGAGGTTGAGCACCATGTCGAGACGGGTGGTGTCGACGCGGATGGTGGTTTCCTTGGCGGCGGGAGCCTGGCCGACCGGGGCGGCGGCCTTGGGCTTCAGGGGCTGAATGGTTTGGATGGCGTCCATACGGGTGGCCGCTTCGGCCGGATGGGCTGCAGACGGCGCGGCGGCCTGGCCGGAAACGGCACCCAACAGGGCCGGCCAGTTGGGTTCGCCGGCAGCCGGGGCTTGAGGCGCAGGCGCAGCTGCCTTGGGGACGGCGGCGGGGGCTTGGCCGGACAGGATGGCGTCCAGGGCGCCCAGAAGGCTGGCGTTGGCCGAGGCCGGCATCTGCTTCTGGTGCAGGGCGTCGAACATCTGGCGCACGGTGCCGGTGGCGACCATGATGGTGTCCATGATTTCCGGGGTCAGGGAAAGGCCGCCGGAGCGCAGTTTGTCGAACAGGTTTTCGGTGCGGTGGCACAGTTCCACCAGGGGCGTGGCGTTGAGGAAGCCGGCGCCCCCTTTTATGGTGTGGAAGCCCCGGAAAATGTCGTTCAACAGGTTCTTGTCGTTCGGCTGCTTCTCCAGTTCCACCAGCTTGTTGTCTACGTCGGAGAGCAGTTCGCCCGCCTCGGTGAGAAAATCGGCCAGTAGGTCTTCCATTCCGGCGAAGTTGCTCATCGTCACTTCCCTTGATTATTTTGCGTTGTTGTTAGCTTAGCTTCAAAAGCCCAGGCTCGCTAGCAGCTCGTCCACCTGCTCCTGGCTGGTGACCACGTCACTGCGACCCTCGGCGCTGATGACCGGGCCGTTGAGCAGATCGTCGCTCAGGTTCTTGCGTTTATCGGGCGGGGTGCTGGCCACCAGGACCTGCAACAGTTGCTGTTCCAGATCCTGGGCCAGGGCGATGACCTTTTTGATCACCTGGCCGGTAAGGTCCTGGAAGTCCTGGGCCATCATGATTTCCAGCAGATGGGCGTTGGTGGCCTGGGTCTGTGCGGGCAGGCCGCCGAGGAAATCCCGGGTTTGGGCGGCCAGCTGCTTGAATTCGTCTACCCCTAGCTGGTTGTCGAACACCTTCTGCCACTGCCTGGACAGGGCATCGGCGTCGTTGCCGATTTTTTCCTGGATCGGCTTCGCCTTTTCCGTGGCGGTGAGCACCTTCACCGCCGCCTTTTCGGTGAGGGTGGCAATATAGGTCAGTCGGTCACGGGCATCCGGCATGGCCGAGACGGCGTCTTCCAGGGACTTGTCGTAGCCCAGTTGGCGCAGGGTGTCGTGCAGCTTGCGGGTGGCGTGGCCGATCTGGGTGTAGACGTCTTCGGGAGGGGCGGCCTCGTGTACTTCCTCGATGACGGTGGCTTCGCCTTCGATGGGCTGGTCATCGGCATAGGCGATGCTGTCGAAGAGGGCTTCCAGTTCCGGATTGTCGCCGCTTTCGTTGCTCACTACGCACCTCCTTTAGCTTTTTCCAGGTTCTGGAAAATCTTGTTCAGCTTCTCCTCCAGGGTGGCGGCGGTGAACGGTTTGACGATGTATCCGTTGGCGCCGGCCTTGGCGGCTTCGATGATGTTCTCTTTCTTGGCCTCGGCGGTGATCATCAGCACCGGCAGGTGCTTGAGGGTGGCGTCGGCGCGGACGGCACGCAGCAGGTCGATGCCGGTCATGTTCGGCATGTTCCAGTCGGTGACCACGAATTCGAAGTTGCTGCCCTTGAGCTTGGACAAGCCGACGACGCCGTCTTCGGCTTCGTCCACGTTGGTGTAGCCCAGTTCTTTGAGGAGGTTGCGGACGATGCGACGCATGGTCGAAAAGTCGTCCACTACCAGGAATTTCATGTTCTTGTCAGACATGTGTTGCTCCACATGTAAAAATGCGACCGGCATTATTATATGACGCTCCGGGGCAGGAGATAAGCGCCACCGGGCGAAGGACGGGGGTGGGGGGAGTCATGGTCAGCGCATCAATAGGGGGCGTAGGGTTTCCGCCAGCACCACGGGATCGAATTTGGCTACGTAGGCGTCGACCCCTACTTGCTGGCCCATGATCCTGTTGGCTTCGGACGACAGGGAGGAGTGCATGACCACCGGGATGCCGTCGAAGCGGCGATCCGACTTCACGTTCTTGGTCAGGACATAGCCGTCCATTTCCGGCATTTCGGCGTCGGTGAGGATGATGCTGACCTGGTTGTGCAGCGGCATGCCGTCCTGCTGGGAGCGGCCAGCCAGGCTCTGGAGCCGATCCCAGGCTTCCTTGCCGTCGTTGGCCTGGACGTATTTCACGCCCAGTTTGTCCAGCACCATGACGATTTCCTTGCGGGCCACCGAGGAGTCGTCGGCAAAGAACACGGTGCGCTCGGTTTCCGTTTCCAACGGCGGCAGTTCGGGGACCGGTTCGATGCCGATGGCATTGGCGAGGATCTGTTCCACGTCCAGGATGGACACCAGGCGGCCGTCGTCCAGTTCGGTGATGGCGGTGATCAGGCCGTCGTTGCCGGCGAGCATGCTTTGGGGCGGCTTCACCCGGTCCCAGTCGACACGGATAATGCGGTCCACCTCGTGTACCAGGAACCCCTGGGTATGGCGGCTGAATTCGGTGACGATCATGGTGTGGCCGGTGTCTTCCGGCGCCCCGCCCAAATGAATGAAGCGGGCCAGGGAAATCACCGGGATGATGTTGCCCCGCAGGGAAATGACGCCGTCGATGCCTTCGGGCATATTGGGGGCCTTGGTGATCGAAGGCGTCTGGCTGACTTCCCGCACCTTGAACACGTTGATGCCGAAAATCTCCCCGGTACCGAGGGAGAACAGCAGGATCTCCATTTTGTTGGAGCCCGCCAAAGTGGTCTTGCCGGTGATCTTATCCAGCAGGGCAGGAGTTTGTTCTGACATTAGGGTCCCCTTTGGTCCTCGACCGCTTGGCCGCTTAGGCGAGCAGGCGGGCGATGGCGGCCGCCAGTTTTTGCGGTTCAAATTTTGACACGTACTCGTCCACGCCGACGGAGCGCCCCAACTGCTGGTTCGACATGCCGGACAGGGAGGAATGCATCACCACCGGAATGCCGGCGAAGCGGGGGTCGCTTTTGACCTGCTTGGTCAGCATGTAGCCGTCCATCTCCGGCATTTCGATGTCGGTCAGAATCAGCTGGATGAAATCCTTTACCGGTTTGTGCAGGGAGTCGGCGTGGGCCGCGATGCGACGCAGTTCATCCCAGGCCTGCCCCCCGTTGATGGCGCTGATATGGCGCACCCCCATGGCGTCGAGGGTTTTTTCCACCTGTTTGCGGGCGACGTAGGAATCGTCGGTAAAGAACACGGTCCGGTCCGCGCGCTCGATGGGCTGGATGGCGGAGAAAACCAGATCGTCGTCCGGAGACTGGGAGGTTTCGGCGAGAATCTTCTCTACGTCCATGACCATGATCAGGCGGCCGTCGGGCAGCTCGGTGACGGCGGTGATCAGGCCCCCCATCTGGGAGTTGAGCATTTCCGGCGGCACTTTCATGGAAGACCACTCCAGGCGCAGGATGGTGTCCACGCTCTCCACCAGAAAACCCTGGGTGCGGCCGTTGTATTCGGTGACGATCATGATGTCCGGCTTGCGCTCGGCCTGGACGCCGGTGTATTTGATGAGGTCGATCACCGGTACCAGAACGCCCCGCAGACTGACCATGCCTTCCACCGAGGAGGGCATTTCCGGCGCGTGGGTGATTTCCGGCACGCGCATGACTTCCCGTACCTTGAACACGTTGATGCCGAAGGTTTCCTTGCGGCCGGTGCGCGCGTCCATGCCGAGGGAAAAGAGCAGGATTTCAAGCTTGTTGGTGCCGGCGAGCTTGGTTCGTGCGTCGATGCTTTTTAGTAGTTCGGACATCTCGTGAGGCTCCGATCTTATTTTCTGTCATGTGCCGCCTTGGGTGGCGACATCTTCAATTCTAGCGGCTTTGCACGGGGATTCTAAAGTAAAGTGTAACTTTAAATAGGCCCGCGACAATTTGCAAATGCTTTGCGGTAAAGCGTTTTGGGGGTGTCACAGGAACCCGGAGTCAATCAGTTCTTCCACTAAAAATTCGTAATCTTTTGCCCCCTGGCTGTGGGGCGCGTGGCGGAACACGTCGCGGTTGTAGGCGGGGCTTTCGGTCAGGGCGACATTTTCGGCGATGCGGGTTTCGCACAGTTCTTTGCCGAACTTCTCCCGCAGTTGCTCCACGATCTCCCACGACAGCTTGCGCCGGGAGTCGAAACGGGTGATGACGTAGCGGCGCTCGACGCGCTTTTTCAATACGTGTTCCAGGGCTTTGAGGGAACGTTCCAGTTGCAGGGCGCCCTTGACTGCCAGGAAGTCGGTGGAGATGGGTACCAGCACCCGGGTGGCGGCGAAGATGGCGTTGAGGGACAGCACCCCCAGCATGGGGCAGCAGTCGATCACGATGGGGGTGCCGGCCTGGTCCAGCATTTCCGCCTGGATGCCGCTTTTCAGCCGGTTGATGACCTTGGGGCCCTTGCCGAACAGGGAGTCCACCTTGGATAGCTCGAAATGGGACGGAATCACCCGGTAGCCGGCCTCGGCCTGGATCACCAGTTCCGCCAGGGATTTCAGCTCCTTGTAGAAGCCGAACACGCTGTTCTCGCCCAGGGGGACGGCGGTGTCGCTGATGGCGGAAAGATGGGCCTGGGGGTCCAGGTCGATCGCCAGGGGGTCCATGTCCTTCCGGGCCAAGGCGGCGGTCAGATTGAGGCTGGTGGTGGTTTTCCCCACGCCCCCTTTCTGATTGAATACGGCGATAATTGTCATGGGGTTAATGCTAATGTTTTCGGCCCTCTGCCGCAACCGGAAAGAACGGGGCGGGATGTCTAATCGGGGCGCCCCGTGTATCATTTCCCCTGATGTCGGATGAATGAAGGGGGCCGCTTTGGCGGAGGATGAAAAGCAGGTCAAGGCCGAGGAGCTGGAGCAGGCGTTCGCCCTGTTCAGCGAAGCCTCGGCCCAGTTGGCCGGGGCTTACCACGAACTGCAGCAGCAGGTGGAGGGGCTGACCGCCGAGCTGGCGGTGGCCAACGGCGAGCTGCGTCGCCAATACCTGGAAAAGGAGGCCCTGTCCCAGCGCCTGGGGCTGCTGCTGGCGGCCCTGCCCGCAGGGGTGGTGGCTTTGAGCGGGGAGGGGGTGGTGGAGGAGGTCAATCCTGCCGCCCGTGCCATGCTCGGGGAGCCCCTGGTGGGCGAATCCTGGGAACAGGTGGCGGCCCGCGCCCTGCGGCCCACCTCCACCCCCCATGACTGGGACGTGGCGGCCTCCCCCTCCGGTCGGCCCCAGCGGGTGAATGTGGTGACCAGCCACATCGACCCGGCGGGGCGCCAGATAGTGCTGCTCCACGACGTGACCGAGGCCTACGAAATGCAGCAGGAATTGCAGCGCCACCAGCGGCTGACCGCCATGGGGGAGATGGCGGCGCGGCTCGCCCACCAGCTGCGCACGCCCCTGGCCACCGCCATGCTTTATACTGCCCACCTGACCAAGCCGGCCCTGGCGGAGGCCGACCGGATGCGCTTCTCCGACAAGGCGCTGGCCCGGCTGCGGCACTTGGAGCAGTTGATCCGCGACATGCTGTCCTTCGTCAAAGGGGAGGCGGGGGGGCGGGAGCGGGTGGATGTCGCCTCCCTGCTGGCTGAATTGCGGCAGGTGGTGGAGCCTCAGATGGTCCAGCGGGGGCTATTGTTCGAACTGGACGACCGTAGCGGGGAGGCCACGGTGCTGGGCGACCGCAAGGAGTTGACCGGCGTACTCGTCAACCTGCTGGAGAACGCCATGCAGGCCTGCGACGCCGGCGGCAAGGTCCTGGTGCGGGGCGAGCGCGCCGGCGGCGAAGTGGTCTTGACGGTGGCCGATACCGGCCGCGGTGTGGCGGAGGAACTGCACGAGCGGCTGTTCGAGCCCTTTTTCACCACCCGCGCCGAGGGTACCGGCCTCGGACTCGCCATCGTACGCAATGTGGTCCAGGCCCACGGTGGGCGGGTGGAAATGAAATCCGTGCCCGGCCAGGGCAGCGAATTCACGCTGCGTCTGCCGGTGACAAGCAATGGGGAACAACAATGAAAACCCTGCCGGTGCTGATCGTCGAGGACGACCGGGATTTGCGCGAAGCCCTGTGCGACACCCTGGAGCTTTCCGGCTACCAGGCCGTCGGGGCGGCGGACGGGCTGGCAGCCCTGAAGGTGCTGGAGGAGCGCAAGGTGGGGCTGGTGGTGTCCGACGTGCAGATGCAGCCCATGGACGGCCACGCCCTGCTGCTGGAGATCAAGCGCCATTTTCCCTACGTCCCGGTGCTGCTGATGACCGCCTACGGCGTGATCGACAAGGCGGTGGAGGCCATGCGCCAGGGGGCCTGCAACTACCTCACCAAGCCCTTCGAGCCCGACGCCCTGTTGGCGGAGGTGGCGCGCTGGATGCTGCCCTCCCTGTCGGAGGACGACGGCGCGGTGGTGGCCACGGACCCCGCCATGGAGGCGGCCCTGGCGCTGGCGCGGCGGGTGGCGGTCACCAACGCCACGGTGCTGATCACCGGGGAGAGCGGCACCGGCAAGGAAGTGGTGGCGCGCTACATCCACCGTCACTCCCCCCGGGCGGCCAAGCCCTTCGTCGCCGTCAACTGCGCGGCGATCCCCGAGAACCTGCTGGAATCCACCATGTTCGGCTTCGAGAAGGGGGCCTTCACCGGTGCCGCCCAGTCCCAGCCGGGCAAGTTCGAGCAGGCCCAGGACGGCACCTTGCTGCTGGACGAGATTTCGGAGATGTCCCTGCCGCTCCAGGCCAAGCTGCTGCGGGTGCTGCAGGAACGGGAAGTGGAGCGGGTCGGCGGCCGGCGGCCGATTCCCCTGGACGTGCGGGTGGTGGCCACATCCAACCGGGACATGCAGGCCGAGGTGGCCAAGGGGGCATTCCGAGAGGATCTCTATTACCGCCTCAACGTTTTTCCCCTCCGGTTGCCCGCCCTGCGGGAGCGCCCGGCGGACATCGTTCCCTTGGCGCGGCATTGCGTCAGCCGTCTGGCGGTTGGCGTCGGACGCCACGGCTTGAGCCTGTCTGGGGCCGCGGAGCGGCGATTGACGCACTATTCCTGGCCGGGTAACATCCGGGAGTTGGAAAATGTGATCCAGCGCGCCATGATTCTGGCGCCGGGAGAGGTGGTCGACACCGAGCATCTTCTTCTGCCGCAGCAGGGCGGCGAGAATCTTCCGGCGGCAAAATCTGCCGCCCCCGGCGGATCGGAAGGGGAGACCCTGGACATGCGTTCCCTGGAGCGTGCCCACATCATGGAAACGCTGGAGGCGGTGAACGGTTCCCGCAAGTTGGCGGCGCAGCGCCTGGGCATCAGCGAGCGCACCCTGCGCTACAAGCTGCAGCAGTACCGGGAGGAAGCGGAGGGCGGCAAGGCGGAGCAGTAGAGCCGGAAGCCGCTTTTTTACGGGCATGGAACTTGCTCGTTGATGCTATAATCATTGAACTTCTAGTACGCCTTACGCGAGGGCCGGATTTATGGATACCCAAGGGATCGATCAGTTGCTGAGCCAGATGCGGGCCGCGTCCGCCCTGGCAAGCGGCGGCGGAGCCGCCGCTGCCACCGATGCGGCTCCCGGCGGGGCGGATTTCGCCTCCCTGCTCAAATCGTCCATCGATCAGGTCAACGGCGCCCAGCAGGAAGCCAACCAACTGTCCAAGGAATTCGAGCAGGGTGTTCCGGGCGCCAATCTCCAGGACGTGATGGTGTCCTTGCAGAAAGCCAACGTTTCCTTCCAAACCATGGTGCAGGTGCGCAACAAACTGGTGACCGCCTACCAGGAAGTCATGGGCATGCAGGTTTGATCTGCGGCTAGGTCGCGCCTATGGCTACTGCACCCCAACTTCTGCTCGACCGGTTTGAGGGGTTTAACCGTCTGTCGAGTGGGCAAAAGCTGGGTCTGATGCTGGCGGTTGCCGCCGTGGTTTCCCTTCTGGTGGGATCCTGGATCTGGTACCGCACCCCCGATTACAAGGTCCTCTTCAGCAATCTGGCCGACCGCGATGGCGGCGCCATCGTGGCCTTGCTCCAGCAGCAGAACATTCCCTATAAGATGGCCGAAGGCGGCGGCGCCATTCTGGTGCCGTCGGACATGGTTTACGAAACCCGCCTCAAGCTCGCTTCCCAGGGGTTGCCCCGGGGCGGGTCGGTGGGCTTCGAGTTGCTGGAAACCCAGAAGCTGGGCGTGAGCCAGTTCCAGGAGCAGGTGAATTTCCAGCGTGCCCTGGAAGGGGAGCTGGCCCGTACCATCCAGTCCCTTTCCAGCGTCCAGTCGGCCCGGGTGCATCTGGCCATTCCCCGTCCCTCGGTATTCCTGCGGGAGCAGGAGAAGCCCAGCGCCTCGGTGTTGCTGAGCCTGTATCCCGGCCGTGCATTGGATGCCGCCCAGGTGACGGGCATTACCCACATGGTTTCCGCCAGCGTTCCCCAGTTGTCCTACAAGAGCGTGACGGTGGTGGACCAGAACGGCAACATGCTTAGCCGTACGGATTCCGACGCGGGGCGCATGGGCCTGGAGCCGGCCCAGTTGGAATACATCCGCCAGGTGGAGCAAAGCTACATCAAGCGCATCGAGTCCATTCTCACTCCCATCGCCGGCCCCGGCAATGTCCACGCCCAGGTGGCGGCGGACATCGATTTTTCCCAGATGGAGCAGACGGCGGAAACCTTCAAGCCCAACCCCACCCCGGCCGACGCGGCGATTCGCAGCGAGCAGAGTAGCGAGACCAGCGGCGCCGGTGCCGGGGCGGTCGGGGTGCCGGGCGCTTTGTCCAACCAGCCGCCGGGGGCGGCTACCGCGCCCGTTACCGCGCCCAATGTGCCGGCCGGTGGGACGACGGCGGCCAGCCAGGGTAGCGGCCACAAGGAAAGCACCATCAACTACGAAGTGGACAAAACCATCCGGCACATCAAGCAGGGAGCGGGTTCGGTCAAGCGCCTGTCGGTGGCGGTGGTGGTGAACACGCGCAAGCAGACCGGCAAGGACGGCAAGGTGTCCTCCAAGCCTTTCGCGGTGGAGGAAATGCGCCAGATGAACAACCTGGTGCGGGAGGCCATGGGCTACAGCCAGGTCCGGGGCGACACGGTGAACGTGGTCAACGCCGACTTCAACCTGGGCGAGAAACCGGCCGAGGTGCCGTTGTGGAAGGACCCGGACACCATCGACTTGCTGAAGGAGGTAGTGAAGAACCTCCTCATCCTGGGCATTGTCCTATTGTTCGTGTTCGGCGTGATCAAGCCGCTGTTCGCCGCTTTCGCCCAGGCGGGCGGTCGCAGGGAGGTGCATGAGGCCGCAGCGGCCGAAGGGGTGGCCCATGCTCGTGCCATGGAAAAGATCGTCACCGCCGAGGAGGGCTACGAGGCAACCCTGGGGATGGTCAAGGATCTGGCCAAGCAGGAGCCGGCCATCGTGGCCAACGTGGTGAAGGAATGGGTCAATGAGTGACGTCGGCGTCCTGAAGAGCGCCATCCTGCTTTCCACCATCGGCGAGGAGGCGGCGGCCGAGGTGTTCAAGTACCTGGGGCCCAAGGAGGTGCAGAAGCTCGGTATGGCCATGGCGAGCCTGTCCAACGTCACCCGGGAGCAGGTGGAAGAGGTGTTCATGGACTTCCGCGCCTCGGCGGAAAAGAAAACCACCCTCGGCATGGCCTCCAGCGACTACATCCGCAAGGTGCTGACCAAGGCCCTGGGAGACGACAAGGCGTCCAACCTGATCGACCGCATCCTCCACGGCGGCGATACCAGCGGTATCGAAAGCCTGAAATGGATGGATGCCGGGGATGTGGCCGAGCTGATCAAGAACGAGCATCCCCAGATCATCGCCACCATCCTGGTGCACCTGGAGCGGGACCAGGCGAGCGAAATCCTGTCCCATTTCGTGGAGCGCCTGCGCAACGACGTGCTGCTGCGCATCGCCACCCTGGACGGCATCCAGCCGTCCGCCCTGAAGGAGTTGAACGATGTGCTCACCGGCCTTCTGGCCGGCAGCCAGAACCTGAAGAAAGCGGCCATGGGCGGGGTGCGGGCGGCGGCGGAAATCCTCAACTTCATGGCCACCTCCCAGGAGGCTTCGGTCATCGGCAGCGTGCGGGACTACGATCCGGACCTGGCGCAGAAAATCCAGGACGAAATGTTCGTGTTCGAGAACCTCCTTGACCTGGACGACCGTTCCATTCAATTGCTGTTGCGGGAAATCCAGTCCGACTCCCTCATCGTGGCCCTCAAGGGCACCAGCGAAGAGCTGCGGGAAAAAATCTTCAAGAACATGTCCCAGCGGGCCGCCGAAATGCTGCGGGACGACCTGGAAGCCAAAGGACCGGTGCGCCTGTCCGAGGTGGAGGCTGAGCAGAAGGAAATCCTCAAGACCGTGCGGCGTCTGGCCGACGAAGGTCAGATCGTCATCGGCGGCAAGGGTGAGGAAAGTGTTTCTTGATATGGCGGCAGTCTGAAGCCATGTCGAAAATTATCTCCAAGGAAGATTCAAATACCTTCCAGCGTTGGCAGCTGGTGCCCCTGGACGGTGAGCAATCGCTCCCGGCGCCGGAGCCGGAACTCCCCCCCCCTGAGCCCCCGCCTCCCCCTCCGCCGGCCTTGCCTACTGTCGAGGAGATCGAAGCCGTCCGCCGCCAAGCCCGGGACGAGGGTTACGCCGCCGGAAGGGGCGAGGGTTACGCCGCCGGCTATGCCGAAGGCCAGGTTCGGGCCGGGGAAGAGGCCGCCCAGCTGGCGGCGCTGATGACGTCCTATGACCGGGCCTTGGGCACGCTGGAACAGGAACTGGCCGACGAAATGCTGCGTCTGGCTCTGGATATGGCCAAGCAGGTGTTGAGGGAGGGCCTGCGCGTCAAGCCCGAAGCCGTGCTGCCGGTGGTGCGGGAGGCTATCGGCGAACTGGTCCAGACTACCCGCCACCCGGTGCTGGTGCTCCATCCCGACGACGCCGCCCTGGTGCGGCGTCACTTGGCCTCGGAATTGGCCACCCTGCCATGGAAGCTGATGGAAGACGGGCAGATGACCCGGGGCGGCTGCCGGGTGGAAAGCGAAAGCGTCGAAATCGACGCCACCCTGGAAAACCGCTGGAAGCGGCTGACCGAGGCTTTCGGACGACATGACAACTGGGAAGGCTGAGCGCGACTGGGCCGGGCGCTGGCGCACCTACCTGCGCAACTGCGCCGCGGTGGCGAAAACCGCGCCGCCCTGGCTGCCCTGCGGCCGTCTGACCCGGGTGGCGGGCTTGGTGATGGAGGCGGTGGGGCTGCGCCTGGCGGTGGGCAGCAGCTGCCTGGTGTCCCTTCCCGACGGCCACTTGGTGGACGCCGAAGTGGTGGGCTTTTCCGAAGACCGCCTGTTCCTCATGCCCTCCACAGACGTCTACGGGCTGGTGCCTGGAGCCAAGGTCTTTCCCCTGGAGGGTGCGCCGACCCCGCTGCCGCCCCCCGGCGAGGCCCTCATGCCCCGCCGCCGCGCCCACGACAAGGGGCGCCAGCTGGCGGTGGGGGACCACCTTCTCGGCCGTATTCTGGACGGCGCCGGCCGCCCCCTGGATGGACGCGGGACACTCCATTCCGATCATCATGTCCCCCTCTACAGCCGCCCCTTCAACCCCCTGGACCGGGAGCCGATTACCCGCGTGCTGGATGTGGGGATCCGGGCCATCAACTCCCTGCTCACCGTGGGGCGCGGGCAGCGCCTGGGTCTGTTTGCCGGCAGCGGCGTGGGCAAGAGCGTGCTGCTGGGGATGATGGCCCGCTACACCAGCGCCGACGTGATCGTGGTGGGCCTGATCGGTGAGCGGGGGCGGGAGGTGAAGGACTTTATCGAGAATATCCTCGGCCCCGAGGGGCTGGCCCGCTCGGTGGTGGTGGCGGCCCCTGCCGATACCCCTCCTTTGCTGCGCCTCCACGGTGCCGCCTACGCCAGCGCCATCGCCGAATATTTCCGCGACCAGGGCAAGCACGTGCTGCTGCTGATGGATTCCCTCACCCGCTACGCCATGGCCCAGCGGGAAATCTCCCTCGCCATCGGCGAGCCGCCGGCCACCAAGGGCTACCCGCCGTCGGTGTTCGCCAAACTGCCCCAACTGGTGGAGCGGGCCGGCAATGGCCGCCCCGGAGGCGGTTCCATCACCGCCTTCTATACCGTTCTGGTGGAGGGGGACGATCAACAGGACCCCATCGCCGACAGCGCCCGGGCCGTCCTGGATGGCCACGTGGTGCTGTCCCGCGCCCTGTCGGATCAGGGGCACTATCCCGCCATCGACATCGAAATGTCCATCAGCCGCGCCATGACCGAATTGCTCACCCAGGAGGAGCTTGAGGCGGTGCGGCGCTTCAAATACCTCTATTCCCGCTATCAGCGCAACCGCGATTTGATCAACGTCGGCGCCTATGTGCGGGGCAACGATCCGGTGCTGGACGAGGCGATCATGCTCTATCCTAAGATGGAGCAGTTTCTCCGGCAGGAGATACGGGAGCGGGTCGGGGTGGCGGACGCCCGCCAGCAGCTCTCCGCCGTTTTTACCTGAAATAGGCTCTGAGGAGCGCGATAGATGCCCCGGCGCTTTCCCCTGCAACCCCTGGTGGAATACACCGAAAACCAGACCGATGACGCGGCCAAGCGCCTCGCCCTGCTCAAGGCGCGCTGGCAGGCGGCGGAGGACAAGTTGCAGCAACTCATCCTGTACCGCCAGGAATACCAGGATCGGCTGGCCCAGGCCTCTCAGCGGGGGATGAGCGTCACCGCCCTGGTGGACTACCGGGCCTTTCTCGCCAAGCTGGAGACGGCCATCGAACAGCAGCAGGGGGAGGTCGCTCGCTGCCAGGCGGATTGGGAACGGGGCCGGGAGGAATGGATGGCTCAGCGCCGCAAGCTCAAGGCCTACCAGACCCTGGAGCAACGGCACCATACCCGGGAAGCCAAGCGGGAAGCCAAGCAGGAGCAAAAGGAGCAGGACGAGAGCGCCCGCCATGCTTTCGAGCGCAAGAGCGGGAAAAAGCCCCACAAGTAACATGGCACGAGAGTTGCTAATTACCGTTCAGGCATCGTGATGAACGGAAAGGACTCTTCAATGCAGACCCTATCAATGAACGCCATCGCCGCCGCAGTCAAGGGCGGCGCGGCGCAGGCGGCGACCGGGGAGGGTGCGGCAGCTGCGGCGGACGCGGGTGGCGAAAGCGCATTCGGCGCCTTGCTGGCCCGCCAACTCAAGCTGGACGCCCCCCCGGCGGCGCCGGTGCTGCCCCTGGAGCTGCTGCAATCCGACGACGTGGCAAAGGCCGACACCGCCCAGTTGGTGCTGGAAATCGCCCCGGAGCATCCCGTAGACCCCAACGCCCTGGCGGGCCTGGTGGCCCAGGCCCTGGCCGGGCTCAACGGCAAGCCTGCTTTGGCCCGCGGCGGGCAGGAAGCGAAAGGCGAGACGCCGGTGCTCAAAGGGGGCATCGAAGGGGTGTCCAAGGAGGCGAAGGAGTTCGCCCTCCCGGTGGCGGCGGATGCCGCCGGCGAGAAATCGCTTTCCAGGGAAGATAAAGCGGCAGTTATTGCCGAGAACGGCAAAATGTTGCCAACGGACCCCGCCTTGCGCGACGTCCCCGGCCGGGAGGCCAAAGAGGCGCTCCCTGACCAGTTTGGCGACAAGCTGGCCGCGGCTCAGCAGGCCCTGGTACACGCTGCGCCGGCCCGGGCGGCTTCCTCCGCGGGCGACATCCACGCAGGACACATCGACCGGCCGGTGGGCGCGCCGGGCTGGGGCGGGGAATTGGGGCAGAAAGTGGTGTGGATGGTGGGGCAGCAGAAGCAGTCCGCCGAGTTGCAGTTGAACCCTCCCAATCTCGGCCCCCTGGAGGTCCGCCTGTCCCTCAACCAGGATCAGATGACGGCGACCTTCGTTTCCCACCACGGTGCGGTGCGGGAGGCGATCGAAGCCGCCTTGCCTCGACTGCGGGAAATGCTGGCCGACAGCGGCATCGCCCTGGGTAACGTGATGGTGGGTGCGGAATCCTTCGCCCAGCAACAACAGCAGGCTGCCGCCCAGCAAGGTGGGCAGGGGTCTAGCCAGGAGGGATTCCCTCTGGCCCCATCCGTCGACGGGGAGGAGGCCGCCGTGGGTGGAACGGTGCGCATCGAGGGAAGCGGGTTGGTGAACACCTTCGTCTAGCATCCGCCTGTATCTTTCGCCGCGGTCAGCGGCTGGCGTCGGAAACCGTTGCCATTCCATTGAATGGCAACGGTTTTTTTCTTGGCGGCCCCTGAGGGCGAATGAGCGGTCCCCTTAACAGGGGGTAAAGGGTAGGTGCGGACCATTGATTTGTTGTTATAAAAAACATAAACTATGGCCCAAAACTGCTTGATTTTTAAATTTTTTAAGATTATAAAATAAAGCGCAGACCAGACTGGGGTCCAGAACGTATGCAATCGGAGAAGGCAGGAAATGGCTAAAGACCCGCGCAAACAGCCCGCTCAGGAAGCGGCTGCCGCCCCGCCGGCAGCCAATCCGAAGAAGAAGCTGATGCTCATCATCATTGTGGCGCTGGTGCTGGCAGCTGCCGGCGGCGGAGCCGCCTGGTTTTTCCTCCAGGGGAAGGGCGGGGACCACAAGGAAGCCGCCAAGGCCGAAGAGCACAAGCCCCCGATCTTCACCACCCTGGACCAGTTCACGGTCAATTTGCAGGGCGACAACCGCTACCTCCAGGTGGGGATCGACCTCAAGGTGGTGGATAACAAAGTGATCGACCAGATCAACCTGCACAAGCCGGAAATCAAGAACGGCGTGTTGCTGCTGCTGTCCAGCAAAAACGCGGAAGAACTGGCCACCCTGGAAGGCAAGCAGAAGCTGGCCAACGAGTTGACAGAAACAGTGAACAGACCCTTGGGGTTGCCCGCCGGCCAAGGCGTGGTGGGCGTGTTCTTTACCACTTTTGTCATCCAGTAGTCAGAGGTTATGGCAGACGAGATTCTCTCCCAGGAAGAAGTCGACGCCCTGCTCAAGGGCGTAACCGGCGAAACCGAAGAGCCTGAAGAGGAAGAAGGCGGAGGGGGCGGCGTTCGCCCCTACAACCTCGCCACCCAGGACCGCATCGTCCGGGGCCGCATGCCGGGCCTGGAGATCATCAACGAGCGTTTCGCCCGCCAGTTCCGCATCGGCCTGTTCAACTTCATGCGCCGCACGGCGGAAATCTCCGTCGGGCCGGTGCGGGTGATGAAGTACAGCGAATTCATCCGCAACCTGATCGTCCCGACCAACCTCAACCTGGTGCACATCAAGCCCCTGCGCGGTACCGCCCTGCTGATTTTCGACCCCAACCTGGTGTTCCTGGTGGTGGACTCCATGTTCGGCGGCGACGGCCGTTTCCATATGCGGGTGGAGGGCCGGGATTTTACCCCCACCGAGCAGCGCATCATCCAGAGGATGCTGGAGGTGGCCTTCGAGGAACTGAAGCGTTCCTGGGATCCGGTGTTCAAGGTGGATTTCGAATACGTGCGCTCGGAGATGAACACCCAGTTCGCCAACATCGCCACCCCCAGCGAAGTGGTGGTGACCACCACCTTCAACATCGAGTTGGGCGAGGGGGGCGGCGATTTTCACATGTGCATGCCCTATGCTATGATCGAGCCGATCCGCGATCTGCTCTACGGCGGCCTGCAAGGCGAGCGCCTGGAAGTGGACGAGCGCTGGACCAAGGTGCTGACCAAGCAGATTCAAAACGCGGAGGTGGATTTGGTGGCCACGTTGGGGCAGACGTCGGTCACCCTGGGGCAGATACTGAATCTCAAAGTTGGCGATGTGATCTCCCTGGACATTCCGGAAGCGGTGATCGCCGAAGTCGACAACATCCCCGTCCTCGAATGCAAATACGGGGTGTTGAACGGCCAGTACGCGCTCAAGGTGAACAAAGTCCTGACGGCAACGGATAGCGAATAGGAACGGCAATGGCCGAGGGCGAAGCCAACGAACAAGAAGGTCTCTCCGACGACTGGGCCGCCGCCATGGCGGAACAGGCCACCTCCGACGCCGGGGGCCAGGAGGACGCGGGCGCCGATGACTGGGCCGCCGCCATGGCGGAACAGGCCACGGTGGATGCGGCGGCCGCGGCCCAAGCCGAACCGGCGCGGATTTTCGAACCCCTCACCCCCGAAGCCTCGGCCGCCCCAGCCCCGGGCAACCTGGACCTGATTCTCGACATCCCGGTCAATCTGACCGTGGAACTGGGGCGCACCAAGATCGCCATCCGCAACCTGCTGCAACTGGCCCAGGGCTCGGTGGTGGAACTGGACGGCCTGGCCGGCGAGCCGATGAATGTGCTGGTCAACGGCTGCCTCATCGCCCAGGGCGAAGTGGTGGTGGTGAACGACAAGTTCGGCATCCGTCTCACCGACATCATTTCCCCCGCCGAACGCATTCGCAAGCTCAATCGATGACCGTTTTCCTCCGGGCCATTGCCGTCTTCCTGGCGCTGGTGGTCTGCGGGAGCGCGCTGGCCGCCGAGCCCGCGCCGGCCTTTCAGCCTTCCACGGTCTCTTTCTGGAGCCTGTTGCAAGTGGTGTTCGCCCTGGCCTTGGTGTTGGGGGCGGTGGCCGGGGCGGCTTGGCTGCTGCGGCGTTTTTCCCCCGGGCAGAACCTGGCTGCCGGCACCCTGCGAGTGCTGGGCGGCGTGGCGGTGGGACCCAAGGAGCGCATCGTGCTGGTGGAGGTGGGGGACACCTGGCTGGTGGTGGGGGTGGCACCCGGCCAAGTCAACGCATTGCATACCCTACCGAAACAGACCCATAATATCCCCGCTGACGTCCCCGCCGGGGACCAGAAAAATTTTGCCGCCTGGTTGAAACACGCCATGCAGGCCCGCAAACCCTAATACTTATGTCCGCACATCCTTTCCGCCGCGCGGCCCCGATCTGCTTGGCCCTTATGGGGCTCATTCCCGCCTTGGCCTGGGCCGCCGACCCGGGTATTCCCGCCTTCTCCAGCACCCCCTCGGCGGGGGGGGGGCAGAACTACACTCTCAGCCTCCAGACCCTGCTGCTGTTGACGGCCCTGACCTTCCTGCCCGCCGCCTTGCTGATGATGACTGCCTTCACCCGCATCGTCATCGTGCTGTCCCTGCTGCGCCAGGCTATGGGTACCATGCAGGCGCCGCCGAACCAGGTGGTGGTGGGCCTGTCCCTGTTCCTCACCTTTTTCGTTATGGCGCCGGTGTTCGACAAGATTTACGTCGAGGCCTACCAGCCCTATGCGGAACAGAAGATCACCTTTACCGATGCCCTGGATCGGGGGGTCAAGCCCCTCAAGGCCTTCATGATGCGCCAGACGCGCCAGGACGACCTGGCCCTGTTCATGAAGATATCCAATTCCAAGCCCTTCAACGGCCCGGAGGAAGTCCCCCTGAAAATCCTGGTGCCGGCCTATGTCATCAGCGAGTTGAAAACCGCGTTCCAAATCGGTTTCGTGGTGTTCATCCCGTTCCTGATCATCGACATGGTTGTGGCCAGCGTGCTGATGTCCATGGGTATGATGATGCTGTCGCCGGTGATTATTTCCCTACCCTTCAAACTGATGCTGTTCGTGCTGGTGGACGGCTGGAACCTGATCATCGGCTCCCTGGTCCAGAGCTTCTACGTCTAGATCGAGGAGAAGAGCCATGATGACCCCGGAAATGGTGATGACCATCGGCCAGCAGGCGATGCAGGTGACCCTGCTCATTTCCGCCCCGGTGCTGGGAGTGGGGTTGGCGGTGGGCCTTTTGGTGAGTATTTTCCAGGCGGCCACCCAGATCAACGAAATGACCCTGTCCTTCATCCCCAAGCTGTTCGCGATGTTTATCACCCTGGTGCTGGCCGGGCCGTGGATGATCGGCACCCTGCTGGATTTCATACGCCGCCTGTGGGGCGGCATTCCCGGCTTCGTCGGCTAAGAGCCTATTTCAGTAGATTTCGTGCCCCGCGCCATAACCATTTGGGGTACAGTGCTAGGCGCGAACCGCGCCGTTTTGGTCATTCCAAACAAGCGGTGAGCAACAACGCAATGTGCCCCAAATGGTTATGGTCCTTCGGGTTGCGGCCAGAAAGGGTGTCTGCTTTGTCGCACGGCTCGCCAATGGAATGACCATTGGCTTCGCCGCGCTTCGCGCAGCCATCCCTTTCTGGCCGCAACGCGGGGTATGAAATCTACTGAAATAGGCTCTAATCCATGCTCACGGTCACCAGCGCGCAGCTCAACGCCTGGCTGGGCTTGTTCATCTGGCCCTTCGTCCGCATCCTGGCCATCATCGCCACCGAGCCGGTGCTGGGCAACCGCAGCATCCCGAAGCCGGTCAAGATCGGCTTGGCCGCCCTCTTTGCCATCTTACTGGCGCCCTCCCTGGGGCCGATGCCCAGCGTGGAACCGGGCTCCGCCGCGGGGTTGCTGATCCTCCTGCAACAGGTGATGATCGGCCTGGCCATCGGCTTTTCCATGCGTATCGTCTACACCGCGGTGGAAATGGCTGGGCACATGGCCGGCCTGCAGATGGGCCTGGGCTTCGCCACCTTTTACGATCCCCAGAACGCCGCCCAGGTGCCCATCGTGGCCCAGTTCGCAGGTCTCCTGGCGGTGCTGATCTTTCTCACCATGAACGGCCACCAGTTGGTGCTGATGGCCATGGCGGACAGCTTTCGGGAGCTCCCCATCTTGGCCCAGCCCTTGTCCGCCAAGGGCTGGATGGCCGTAGCCGCCTGGGGCGGCGAGATTTTTCGCGTCGGGGTGCTGCTTTCCCTGCCCGTGGTGGCGACCCTGCTCATCACCAACCTGTCCATCGGCGTCATGACCCGGGCCGCTCCCCAGCTCAACATCTTCGCCGTGGGCTTCCCCATCACCCTCAGCGTCGGCTTCCTGGTGCTGGCCATTTCCCTGCCCTACCTGCTGCCCCTCATCGGGGAGCTGTTGCAGAACGGCACCCAGATGATGGTGAAGATTCCCCAACTGGCCCACCCGTGACCGAACCGTCACCCTGGGTGGCCCGGTGGGCGGGGCATATCCCGCGGGGAGGGCGTGTGCTGGACTTGGCCTGCGGCAGCGGGCGCCACGCCGCCTATCTGGCTTCCTTGGGGCATCCGGTGGAGGCGGTGGACATCGACCTGTCCCAGCTGACGGAAGCCATTCGCTGCCTGCCCGCTGTGACGCTGCGCCAGGCCGACCTGGAAAACGGCCCCTGGCCGTACCGGACGGCGGAATTTGCCGGCATCGTGGTCACCCGCTACCTGCACCGCCCCCTGTTCCCTTTCCTGCTGGACGCCCTGGGGCCGGGCGGGGTGCTGGTCTACGAGACCTTTGCCGCCGGCAACGAGCGTTTCGGCCGTCCCCGCAACCCGGATTTCCTGCTGCAACCGGGAGAACTGCTGGAGGCGGTGCGGGGCCGTTTGCGGGTGGTGGCCTTCGAGGAAGGTTTGGGGGAGGGGCCGGCCGCGGTGCAGCGGATTTGCGCCGTGGACCCGGCACGGGAATTGCTCCTTCTTGAGTGAGGGCCGGCGAATCAACTTTTCCCCGCCCTGGCCGTTAAATAACTTAACGGAGCCGCATCAGCCAATGACAGGAGGTGGATCATGAGCGTCATCTGGGACATGGTTACGGGAGAGTGGGAAATCCCAGCGACCGGGGAGACGACGGCCGAGCGCGGCTTGCCGGAGCACGGCTTTGAAATGCCGCGGCTGATGGAGCGCATCGAGGAGCGCCCGGCGAAGGGCTCCCGGCCTCCGCTGATGGTTCCGTTGGAGCGGGGCGGCACCAAAAAGGGGCCTGTCGTGCGCCACTGAGCGCCGCGGGAAGAACCCGCCGCCCCGTTTCCGCCTAAAATAAACCGGTAGGCTTCGGCCTTCCGGTTTTTTTTCGACCAGGAGCGTCCATGGAGGCATTCCAGACCGAGGTGTCCCGCCGCATCTGGGACAGCAAGTACCGCTACCGGCGGGGGGGCGAGGTTTTCGACGCCTCCCCGGAGGACACCTGGCGCCGGGTCGCTGACGCCCTGGCAGCGCCGGAAGGAGGGCGGCGGGAGGAGTGGGGGCGGCGCTTCTACGCCATCCTGGAAGGCTTCCGCTTCCTGCCCGGGGGGCGCATCCTGGCCGGGGCCGGCACCCGCCACGAAGTGACCCTGTTCAACTGCTTCGTCATGGGGCGCATCGAGGATTCCCTGGACGGTATTTTCGACGCCCTCAAGGAGGGGGCGCTGACCATGCAGCAGGGGGGCGGGGTGGGCTACGATTTCTCCACCCTGCGCCCGGCGGGGGATTTGGCTCGGCGGGTGGGCGTGGTGGCCTCCGGGCCGGTGTCGTTCATGAAAATCTGGGACGCCATGTGCGCCACCATCCTTTCCACCGGTGCCCGGCGGGGGGCGATGATGGCCACCTTGCGCTGCGACCATCCGGACGTGCTGGCCTTCGTGGAGGCCAAGCGGGAGCCCGGGGTGCTGCGCCACTTCAACCTTTCGGTGCAGGTGACCGACGCCTTCATGGCGGCGGTGGGCAAGGACGAGGACTGGCCCCTGGTGTTCCCCCTGGCCGAAGGGGAGACGGCCGCGGGGGAAACGGTGCTGCGCCACTGGCCGGGGAAACCCGGCGAGCGGCGGTGCCGCGTGGTGGGCCGTATCGGCGCCCGGGACCTGTGGCGGCGCATCGTGCGCAACGCCTACGACTATGCCGAACCGGGGGTGGTGTTTGTCGATACCGTCAACCGGCTCAACAACCTGGCCTATTGCGAGGACATCAGCGCCACCAATCCCTGCGGCGAAATTCCGCTGCCGCCTTACGGTGCCTGCGATCTGGGCTCGGTGAACCTCACCCGCTTCGTTCTCCGCCCTTTCGCCGCCGATGCCGAACTGGACTGGGACGGGCTGGGGCAGGCGGTGAGCACGGCGGTGCGTTTTCTGGACAATGTGTACGACGTGTCCGGCTTTCCCCTCCCCAAGCAGGCCCGCACCGCAATTTCCTCCCGCCGCCTGGGGTTGGGGATCACCGGCCTGGCCGACGCCCTGGCCATGGTGGGCCTTCACTACGGCGGCGGGAAAGCGGTGAAGTGGGCGGAGAAGGTGATGGAAACGGTGTGCCACACCGCCTACCGGGCGTCCATCGAACTGGCCCGGGAAAAAGGGTCTTTTCCCCAGTTCGACGCTCGGCGCTACCTGGATGGCGAATTCATTCGGCGCTTGCCTGACGATATCCGGCACAATATCGCCCGTTACGGCATTCGCAACAGCCACCTCACGGCCATCGCCCCCACCGGCACCATCAGTCTGCTGGCCAACAATGTTTCCAGTGGCCTGGAGCCGGTGTACCGCCATCGCTTTCAGCGCCATATCCGCAATCTCGACGGTTCCCTGGATACCCTGGAAGTGACCGATTACGCCTACCGCCTGTTCCGGGAACTGCACGGCGAGGCGGTTCCGCTGCCGGAAGCCTTCGTTTCCTCCGCCGAGCTTTCCCCCCGGGACCAGTTGGCCATGCAGGGTGCGCTTCAGCGCCATGTGGACAGCGCCATTTCCAAAACCATCCAGATGGCCGCCGACGTCGGCTTCGACGATTTCATCGGCATCTACGAGGATGCCTACCGGCTGGGCCTGAAAGGCTGCACCGCCTTCCGCCCCAACCCCGTCTCCGGCGAGGTGCTGGTGCCGGAGGCTCCCCAGGTGGAGAAGCAGTGCTGTTCGCTGGACCGCGAGACTGACTAAGACCTTCCCCGGCGTATCCGTTTCCATCCGATTTCAGGTAAACTTAAGCCCTTAAAAATCTGCCGAAAGCGGCGGATATCTGGACTTGAAGAACGGAACGGAGAACATGCTAAAAGGCAGCTTGGTTGCGATTGTGACCCCGATGCACGAGGACGGCTCCCTGGATCTCCCCCGCCTGCGGGCGCTGGTGGATTTTCATGTGGAGCAGGGGACGGACGGCATCGTGGTGGTGGGCACCACCGGGGAATCCCCCACCGTGAATTACGATGAGCACTGCACCCTCATCCAGACCGTGGTGGAGCAGGCGGCCAAGCGCGTGCCCGTCATCGCCGGCACCGGCGCCAATTCCACTTCGGAAGCCATCGAACTCACCCGCTGCGCCAAGGAGTCCGGCGCCGACGCCTGCCTGCTGGTGGCCCCCTACTACAACAAGCCGGGCCAGGAGGGCATGTACCGCCACTTCAAGGCCATCGCCGAAGCGGTGGATGTGCCCCAGATCCTGTACAACGTGCCCGGCCGCACCGTGGCCGACCTCAGCAACGACACCGTGCTGCGCCTGGCCCAGGTTCCCAACATCGTGGGCATCAAGGACGCCACCGGCAACATCGAGCGCGGCACCGACCTGCTTCTGCGCGCCCCCAAAGATTTCGCCATCTACAGCGGCGACGATGCCAGTTGCCTGGCCCTGATGCTGCTGGGGGGCCACGGCGTGATTTCGGTCACTGCCAACGTGGCGCCGAAAGCGATGCACGAGATGTGCCAGGCGGCGTTCAAGGGTGATTTGGTGGCCGCCCGCAGCCTCAATGCCAAGCTGCTGGGCCTGCACCAGAAGCTGTTCGTGGAGGCCAACCCGATTCCGGTCAAGTGGGCGGTGCAGCAAATGGGGCTGATCGAGGGCGGCATCCGCCTGCCCCTCACGCCCCTGGCCGCCGGAAACCAGGAAGTGGTGCGTCAGGCCATGGCCCAGGCCGCCTGAACTTAACGGTCGTGGCGAACCGCCGCTCCAGATGATGAAGTAGCGATTCGCCATGACCGTTTCCCTCTCTCCTAACGCTCTCCCGGAGGGAGAGAGGGACGAAGTCTCGCTATGCGAGTTTCACGTTAACGAGGATATTTTTGATGAAAAGCCGTAATTTGCTGGGTTGCCTGGTGGCCGCCGCCGTGGCGGCGTCCTTGGCCGGATGCAGTTCCATGGGCGAAATGGTCCAGGGCAAGAAGATCGACTACAAGTCCAGCGGCAAGCTTCCGCCCCTGGATATTCCCCCCGATCTGACCAACCCCGGCAGCGACGACCGCTACGCCGTGCCCGACATCAGCCCCTCCGGCAGTGCCACCTATTCGGCCTACAGCCAGGAGCGGACCGGCCAGCAGCAGGCCCAGTCCAGCGACATCCTGCCCAAGGTGGACAAGGTGACCTTCCACCGGGCCGGCTCCGAGCGCTGGATCGTGGTCCAGGCCACGCCGGAGCAGGTGTGGCCGGTGGTGAAGGAGTTCTGGCAGGAAAACGGCTTTTTCATCAAGACCGAAATGCCCCAGGCCGGCGTGATGGAAACCGACTGGGCGGAAAACCGGGCCAAGATTCCCATGGACCCGATCCGCGGCGTGTTGAGCAAGGTGGTGGACAGCCTGTATTCCACCGCCGAGCGGGACAAGTTCCGCACCCGCCTGGAGCGGGGCAGCGAAACCGGCGCCACTGAAATCTACATCAGCCATCGCGGCATGTACGAAGTGATCCAGGGCGGCGACGGCGGCAACCAGACCGTGTGGGAGCCCCGCCCCGCCGATCCCGAGCTGGAAGCCGAAATGCTGCGCCGCCTGATGGTGCGCTTCGGCGTCCAGGAAGCCCGGGCCAAGTCCATGCTGGCGGCGGATTCCGTCACCCATCGCGCCACGCTTACCAAGGCCCCCGGCGGCCACGGCAGCCTTGCCCTGTTCGACGCCTTCGACCGCGCTTGGCGCCGGGTAGGCCTGGCCCTGGACCGGGTGGGCTTCACGGTGGAGGACCGGGACCGTTCCCAGGGCGTCTACTACGTGCGCTACCTGGACCCGGAGGCGGAGGCCGTTGCCAAGAAGGACAAGGGTTTCCTCGGCAAGCTCGCGTTCTGGAACAGCGACAGCAAGAAGGGCCAGCAGGAGCAGTACCGGGTCCAGGTGAAGGAGGCCGGCGAGGGCACCACGGTGGAAGTCCTGGACAAGGCCGGCCAGCCGGACAAGTCCGAAACCGGAAACCGCATCCTGACCCTGCTTTACGAACAGCTCAAGTAATGCGCTTTGCCTCGCTGGGCAGCGGCAGCGGCGGCAACGCGCTGGTGGTGGAAGCCGGGGAAACCCGGCTTTTGCTTGACTGCGGCTTCGGGCTGCGGGATACGGCGCGGCGTCTGGGGCGCGTGGGCCTTACCGCCGAAAGCCTGGCCGGCATCCTCATCACCCACGAACATTCCGACCACGCCGATGGCGCCTTCAAGTTCGCCCGGCGCCACGGCCTGCCGGTATGGCTCACCCACGGTACCCTGAACGCCCTGGTGCCCCGCCTGGCCTGCCCGGACACGGTGCACGTCATCGACAGCCATGCCCGGCTGGAAATCGGTGATCTGGAAATATTCCCCTATCCCGTCCCCCACGACGCCCGGGAGCCGGTGCAATTCGTTTTCGGCGACGGTGCCCGGCGGCTCGGGGTGCTCACCGACGTGGGCTGCATTACCCCGCACATCGCCGCGACCCTGGAAGGCTGCGATGCCCTGGTGGTGGAATGCAACCACGATCCGGAGATGCTGCGTACCGGGCCCTATCCCTATCCCCTCAAACAGCGGGTGGCGGGCAAGTTCGGCCACCTGAGCAACGAAGAGGCGGCGGCCCTGGTGGAGAAGGTTCGCCATGGCCGGCTTCAGCACGTGGTGGCGGCCCATATCAGCCAGCACAACAATACCCCTTCCCTGGCCGTGGCAGCCTTGAGCCAAGCGTTGGACTGCGGGGAGGAGTGGATCGGGGTGGCGTGCCAGGAGGAGGGCTTCGGTTGGCGGGAGGTCGCCTAGGAACTGGCGCGGAAGACAGGCAATAAAAAAGCCGGCCCGAAGGCCGGCTTTTTATTGCGCGCTAGCTGATTACTTCTTCTCTTCAGCGGGAGCGGCGGCGGGAGCGGCAGCGTCGGCAGCAGGAGCGGCGGCCGGGGCGGCAGCGTCAGCGGCGGGGGCGGCAGCCTCAGCAGCGGGGGCGGCAGCAGGAGCGGCAGTCTCAGCAGCGGGGGCGGCGGCGGGAGCAGGAGCAGCAGCCTCAGGAGCGGCGGCTTCTTCTTTTTTGCCGCAAGCGGACAGAGACAGGGCGAGCAGGGCGGCGATCAGGACGGAGTATTTCATTCTTAGTTCCCTTTGGTAAGTTTTGACGACGGAGAAATTCATTCAAGTCGGCATCTCAAATTCAGATTGCCCGACTGCGCAGCAAATTCTAACAGGTTTATTTTTTTTTTCTAGTGGCCGGTGCGTCAGAGAAGGGGCTTAATCGCCCTTTTTTCAGGGAGGTATGGGCTTGTAAGGGGGAATACTTACGGGTTCCCGTGTATTCTGATGTCATTAAATTCCCAGGGTGGTGGCGGGTGCGCTCGGAATGGAGGCAAGCCATAGGTCCTCGAAACGTTTCACCAGCGCGTGGGCGCCGTCCGGGTCGTCCAGCGCCAGTTCAGCGCGGTTCTGCTGATAGTGAAAGCGATGGACATAGTGCAATTCGTCGGCGACGGCGAAGGGGTCGTAGATGCCTTTGGCCGCATCCACGCTTTCGCGTACCTCGATGGCGTGGCCGTGGTATTTCAGCAGCGCCAATAAACGCGGGCAGCCGCGGGTCAGGTGGGAAAGGTCGTGGGCCACCAAGTAGAGCCGGTTGGCGGGGTGGGCGGAAAGGAATGTCTTCAGCGCTTCCGCCCGCGCCGGGGTTTCGTAGCCGGCGCCTTCCAGGTTGTGGTCGAAAATGCGCAGGGTGCGGCTGGCGAGGCCGATCAGCTGGTCCAGGGCCCCGGTGTATTCCTGGCGGCCGAGCAGGGGGCGATGTTCGGGAGAGGCGGGGTTCACGGCATTCTCCTTGGCGGCGTGTGCTTTGGATATTAGCACGGGGGGCTGTCTTTCCTGGCCGGCGAAATCGGGTAGAATGAAAACCAAGGAGGTCTGACAATGAGCCTACCTCGGCAGGTTTCATGCCCCGCGCCATAACCATTTGGGGTGCAGTGCTAGGCGCGAGCCGCGCCGTTTGGTTATTCCAAACAAGCGGCGAGCAACACCGCAATGTGCCCCAAATGGTTATGGCCCTCCGGGTTGCGGCCAGAAAGCGCGTCTGCGTTGTTGCACGGCTTGCCAAGGGAACGACCCTTGGCTGCGCCATGCGCCTAGCAGCCATCGCTTTCTGGCCGCAACGCGGGGCATGAAACCCGCCGAGGTAGGCTCTATGGTGAAGCAAGGTCAAACCGCTCCGGACATCACGTTGCCGGATGCCGACATGGAACTGGTCAGTTTGGCCGGCTTCAGGGGCAGGTACAACGTGGTGCTGTATTTCTATCCCAAGGACGACACGCCGGGCTGCACCTTGCAGGCGATCGAGTTCGGGGACCTGGAAGAGAAGTTTTCCGGGCTGGCCACCGTGGTGCTGGGAGTGAGCCGGGACGATTGCCTCCGTCATGCAGCCTTCCGGGACAAGCACGGCTTGACCGTCAGCCTGCTGTCGGACACCGAGGGCGAAGCCTGCGCCGCCTACGGCGTGTGGCAGGAAAAGGAATGCGACGGCGTGAAGAAGATGGGCATCGTCCGTTCCACCTTCGTTATCGACAAGCAAGGCCGGGTCCGCCATGCGCTATACAACATTAACCCCAAGGGCCACGCCGCCGAGGTGCTGGCCCTCGTCAAAGAGATGAAATAATGCAAATCGTCAAAAACACCGTGGTGTCCTTCACCTTCGAACTGTTCGATGCCGACGGCAAACTGCTGGAGAAAAGCGAAGAGTCGGCGAGCTACCTCCACGGCGGCTACGAAGGTATTTTCCCCAAGGTGGAAGCGGCCCTGGAAGGGAAAGGCGTGGGCGAAACCGTCGGCGTATCCCTGGAGCCGGAGGATGCTTTTGGCGACTACGACAGCGAGCTGGTCCAGATCGAATCCCTGGAGGTGCTGCCGGAGGAGGCGGAAGTGGGCATGCGCTTCGAAGGGGCAGACCCCATCAGCGGCCACACCATGATTTACACCATTACCGACATCGCCGAAGGCAAGGCGGTGCTCGATCCCAACCACCCCCTGGCCGGCCAGCGGGTGTTCTTCTCCTGCACTGTGACCGAGATTCGTCCCGCCACCGCCGAGGAATCCGCCCACGGCCATGCCCACGGCGAAGGCGGCCACCACCACTGATTTGTAGCGCAGGCAACCTCGCCTGCATTGCCCGCGGAATGCGGGCTGACAGCCCGATGCCGGCGAGTCGCCCGCGCTACGTCAAAGCAGCTTTCTCAGCTTGTAAACCAGTTCCAGCGCCGATTTCGGAGTCAGTTCGTCCGGGTCGGCGTTGCGCAGTTCCGCCACGGCGGGGTGGTCCTCCGCCGGCTCCTCGTCGCTGATGGCGGCGAACAGGTCCCCCTGGAGTTCGTCCGCCACCGCCTGCTGTTCCAGCTGTTGCAGGCGCCTGCGCGCCACCTGGATCACCCCTTGCGGCACCCCTGCCAGTTGGGCCACCTGGAGGCCGTAGCTCTGGCTCGCCGGACCCTCCGCCACGCTGTGCAGGAACACGATGCCGCCCCGGTGCTCCACCGCCTCCACGTGGACGTTGGCGATCTGGCGGAATTCCTGGGCCAGGTGGGTGAGCTCGAAGTAGTGGGTGGCGAACAGGGTCAGGCTGCGGTTCTTTTCCACCAGTTGCCGTGCCACGGCGTAGGCCAGGGCGAGGCCGTCGAAGGTGGAGGTGCCGCGGCCGATCTCGTCCAGCAGCACCAGGCTCTTCTCGCTGGCGTTGTGCAGAATGTTGGCGGTTTCGGTCATTTCCACCATGAAGGTGGAGCGGCCTCCGGCCAAGTCGTCGGAAGCGCCGATGCGGGTGAAAATCTGGTCCAGGGGGCCGATGCGCAGCCGCTCGGCGGGGACGAAGGAGCCGATGTGGGCGAGCAGGGCGATGACCGCCGTCTGGCGCATGTAGGTGGATTTACCGCCCATGTTGGGGCCGGTCACCAGCAGCATCTGGCGGGTGCGGGACAGGCGCGCGTCGTTGGCGATGAAGGGCTCGCTGCCCCGGATCTGGTTCTCCACCACCGGGTGGCGGCCGGCGACGATGTCCACCAGGGGGTCCCGGGTGAATTCCGGTGCGGTCCAGTTCAGAGTGTGGGCCCGCTCGGCCAGGGCCGCCAGGGCGTCCAGTTCGGCCACCGCCCGGGCGATGGCCTGGAGGCGGGGAATGGCCGGGGCCAGGGCGTCCAGCAGTTCGTCGTAAAGGCGCTTTTCCAGGGCCAGGGCCCGCTCGCCGGCGGACAGGGCCTTGTCTTCGAAGGCCTTCAGTTCCGGGGTGATGTAGCGCTCGGCGTTCTTCAGGGTCTGGCGGCGGCGGTAGTCGTCCGGCACCTTGTCGGCGTTGGCCCGGGACACCTCGATGTAGAAGCCGTGGACCTTGTTGTATTCCACTTTCAGGGTGGCGATGCCGCTGCGCTCCTTCTCCCGCGCTTCCAGCGCAAGCAGAAATTCGCCGCAGTCGTTCTGGATGGCGCGCAGTTCGTCCAGTTCGGGGTGGTAGCCGGTGGCGATCACGCCTCCTTCCCGCAGCACCGAGCTGGGCTCGTCCTTGACGGCGCGGGTGAGGAGATCGACGATTTCGTTTTCCTGGGCCAAGCCTTCCCGCAGCCCTGCCAGCCGGTGGGACAGGCGCTCCGCCAGCAAGCCGTGCAATTCCGGCAGCAGCCGGAGGCTCTCCCGCAGGCCGGAAAGGTCCCGAGGACGGGCGGTCTTGAGGGCGATGCGGGCGGTGATGCGCTCCACGTCCGCCATCTGCCGCAGCACGCGGAAAATGCTCCCGTAATGCCCTTCCCCGGCATTGCCCACCAGGGCCGAAACGGCATCCATCCGCTCTTTGAGGGCGGTGTGGTCGCGCAGGGGATGGTGCAGGGCGTGGCGCAGCCAGCGGCTGCCCATGCCGGTGGCGCACACGTCCAGGAGCGACAGCAGGGTGGGGGCGGCTTCGCCGCGAATGGTTTCGGTCAGTTCCAGGTTGCGCCGGGTGGCGGCGTCCATCAGCAGGTAGGCGCTTTCCTTCTCCACCTTGGGCGGCTGGAGGTGGGGCAGGGCGGCCCGCTGGGTGTGCTTGACGTATTCCAGCAAGGCGCCCGCCGCCTGCACCGCCGGCCCCAGGTCCTCGCAGCCGAAGCCGGCCAGGTCCAGGGTATTGAACTGGCGGGTAAGGGCGGTGACGGCGGTGTCGAAATCGAACTGCCACTCCGGCTGGCGGGTGGCGGCGTAGCCGGCGGGTGGGGGAAACGGTTCGGGGTGCAGGACTTCCGACGGCTTGAGCCGCTCCAGGGTCGCCGTCAGGTGGGCGGGAGGAATCTCCGATACCCGAAATTCGCCCCCCGCCAAGTTGAGCCAAGCCAGGCCGATGAGCTCCTTGGTCGGAAACAGCGCCAGCAGCAGATTGTCCCGCTTGTCGTCCAAGAGGGCGCTGTCGGTCAAGGTGCCGGGAGTGATGATGCGGGTGACGCGACGCTCCACCGGCCCCTTGCTGGTGGCCGGGTCCCCCACCTGATCGCAGATGGCGACCGATTCCCCCAGCTTCACCAGCTTGGCGAGATACTGCTCCAGCGAATGGTAGGGCACTCCCGCCATCTTGATCGGCTCGCCCCCCGACGCCCCGCGCCGGGTGAGGGTGATGCCCAAGAGCTTGGCCGCCAGTTCGGCATCGTCGAAGAACAGCTCGTAGAAGTCCCCCATGCGGTAGAACAGCAGCATGGAAGGGTATTCCGCCTTGATGCGCAGGTACTGCTGCATCATGGGGGTGTGGTTGGAGAGGTTGCTGGCTTGTTCGACGGCGCCGGGTGCTTTTTGCATTGGATGTTAAGTTGTTTGTCTGTTTACGTGGTTAATCACGGCGTAATCAATTCCACGCTGGGAAAATAAGCCTGATACCGCCGGGCATCCCGCGTCAGCAGCGGGCATCCCAGCACCGCCGCATGGGCGCCGATGAAAAAGTCCGCCAGCACGTTGTTCTTGCTGCCCCCCTGCCGCCGATAGCGCACGAAGGCTTTGCCGGCCAGGAACAGGGCGGGGCGGGGCAGTTCTTTCAAGGTCAGTCCCAGGTTGTCGAGGGTTTCGTCCAGGGCTTCCACCGCAGAGAAGGTCAGCGACAGTTCGGCGTAGATAATCGGGTTGATTATCAGCGGATGGATCTGCGATTGGGCGCGCAGTTGCTGGATCGACCAGTCGGCCCACTCTGGATCGTTTTCCAGAACGTCTACCAGTACGTTGGTATCGACGAGCAGCATCAGTCCTCGCTGCGGAGGAGGGACATCAGATCATCGGTGCGCCACTTGATATCTGCCTTGCCCCGTGCGGCCTCGAAGCGGTCGGGCTTGCGGCTGGGCCGTTCGCCCACCTTGTGGATGACCACATCGCCGTCGCGATTGACGGCGAAATCGACTTCGCAGCCCGGCGCCAGATGGAGGGCGTCGCGAATCTGCTTGGGGATGGTGACTTGGCCTTTGCTGGTGAGCGTGGTGGACATGGCGGAGCCCCCTTCGTATTACGGTGATAGTTATTGTAATACTTGGAGGGTGGGGCGACAACGGAGGGGTGGACTGCCCAACCCCTCACCCCCAGCCCCTCTGCGAGGTGGGCGGCAGTTCGCCCATCCCGGCTTACCCCACTTCCCGCTTGCGGGCGAGGGGAGTCTAGGCGTCAGGCTTGGCTCTTCAGCGCCGGTGTGAGGTGCGGCGCCAGGGTTTGCAGGACTTGGGCGAAGATTTTCGGGTTGCCGGCGACGATGTTGCCGCTGTCCAGGTAGGTTTCGTTGCCTTCGAAATCCCCCACCAGGCCGCCCGCCTCCGTCACCAGCAGGGCGCCGGCGGCGATGTCCCAGGGGGAGAGGCCGATTTCCCAGAAGCCGTCCAGGTGGCCGGCGGCCACGTAGGCCAGGTCCAGGGCGGCGGAGCCGGGGCGGCGCACGCCGCTGGTCTTCTGGATCATGTCCTTGAACATGGCCATGTAGGCGTCCATGTGGGTGAAATCCCGGAACGGGAAGCCGGTGCCGATCAGCGCGTCCTTCAGCTGGGTGCGCTTGGAGATGCGGATGCGGCGGTCGTTGCGGAAGGCGCCGGCGCCGCGGGTGGCGGTGAACAGGTCGTTGCGCACCGGGTCGTAGACCACGGCCTGGGTCGGTACGCCCTTGTGCAGCAGGGCGATGGAAACGGCGTATTGGGGAAAGCTGTGGAGGTAGTTGGTGGTGCCGTCCAGGGGGTCGATGATCCACTGGAACTCCGACTCGCCGCGGCTGCCGCTCTCTTCTGCTAGAATCGCGTGCTTCGGATAGGCGTCCAGCAGGATTTCGATGATCGCCTGCTCGGCCAGTTGGTCCACCTCGCTGACGAAATCGTTGGCGTTCTTGTGCCGGACCGTGAGGCGGTCCAGGTCCTGGGAAGCGCGATTGATGAGGGAGCCGGCGCGGCGGGCGGCCTTCACCGCCGTGTTGAGCATGGGATGCATGGGAAACCTTTAAGGAGCGAGTTGACGCAAAGTCGTCATTTTACTTTCAATCGGCTAATGAATAAACCCGACCCGTTTTCCAATCTGCGCATCGTCCTGAGCCATACCAGCCATCCCGGCAATATCGGCGCCGCCGCCCGCTCCATGAAGACCATGGGGCTGAGCCATCTTTATCTGGTGGAACCCCGCTACTATCCCGACCCTGCTGCCGATGCGCGGGCCTCCGGCGCCATCGACGTGCTGAGCAGCGCCAAGGTATGCGCCACCCTGGAAGAGGCCCTGGAGGGGACGGCCCTGGTGGCTGGCCTCACCGCCCGCCGCCGGGACGTGGGGCCGGAAGACTACACCCTGCGGGAAGCCGCCCCCGAACTGGCGGCAAGGGCCCGTACCCAGCCGGTGGCGCTGCTGTTCGGCAACGAAACCAGCGGCCTGTCCAACGCCGAACTGGGCAAGTGCCAGATGCGGGTGAGCATTCCCACCGACCCCGACTACAGCTCCCTCAACCTGGGTTCGGCGGTCCAGGTGGCGGCCTACGAGTTGCGACTGGCCCTCCTCGGCACAGAGGTCCGCCAGGAGGAGCCCGCGGAGGAGCTGGCCACCAGCGAGGAGATGGAGGGCTTTTACCGCCATCTGGAGCAGACCCTCTACCGTACCGAGTTTCTCGACCCCGCCTACCCCAAGAAACTCATGTCCCGCCTGCGCCGGCTATTTGCCCGGGCACACCCCCGCAAGGACGAAGCCAATATCCTGCGGGGCATCCTCACCGCCGTCGACAAATCCATCGAAAAATAGTTGACCTAAACGAAGGGGCATAGCATACTTCGCCCTTCCGATTTCGCTGTTTCCGCTTTGAAGCCAACCATGCTCAGTCACCTGCGCGAAGACCTTGCCGTCGTATTCGAGCGCGACCCGGCCGCCCGTTCCACCTGGGAAGTGCTGACGCTCTATCCCGGCGTCCACGCGCTGCTGTTGCACCGCCTGGGCCATCGCCTGTGGGGGTGGAACCTGAAATGGCTGGCGCGGCTGGTGTCTTTCCTCGGCCGCTGGGTGACCGGCATCGAAATCCACCCCGGCGCCACCATCGGCCGCCGGGTGTTCATCGACCACGGCATGGGCGTGGTGGTGGGGGAGACGGCGGAAATCGGCGACGACTGCACCCTTTACCACGGCGTGACCCTCGGCGGCACTTCGTGGAAGAAGGGCAAGCGCCATCCCACCCTGGGCCGCGGCGCCGTGGTGGGGGCCGGGGCCAAGATCCTGGGGCCGATCACCATCGGTGCCGGGGCCAAGATCGGCTCCAACGCCGTGGTGGTGAAGGACGTGCCGGACAACGCCACCGCCGTCGGCATCCCCGCCCGCATCCTGGACAACGACCAGGCCAAGCGGCGGGAGGAACAGGCGCAGAAAATCGGCTTCTCCGCCTACGCCATCAGCGAGGACATGAACGACCCGGTGGTGAAGGCGGTGCACGCCCTGCTGGACCACAGCGTGACCACCGACCGCCGCATCAGCGAGCTGGTGGCGCAACTGAACAGCCTGGGGGTGGACGTGCGGGAGGACCGGGCGGTGGCGGACGGTTTCGATCCCAATTATCTGAACAAGATAGTTGACTAATTTACTCGGTTTAATTACAGTTGGACCATCAATTATTTAAGCATTCACGAAAAGGGGCTTAGCAAATGCGCTTGACGACCAAAGGACGATTTGCGGTAACTGCCATGCTGGACCTGGCTTTGCGCAACGGCGCAGGGCCGGTGACGCTGGCCGGCATCAGCGAGCGGCAGAAGATTTCCCTGTCCTACCTGGAGCAGCTGTTCGGTCGCCTGCGCCGGCACGGCCTGGTGGAGAGCGTGCGCGGCCCCGGCGGCGGCTACTACATCTCCAAAGACCTGAAGGGCATTTCCGTGGCGGAGATCATCCGCGCCGTGGACGAGGCGGTGGACGCCACCCAGTGCGGCGGCGAGGGCAATTGCCACGACGACCGCCCCTGTCTCACCCACGAGCTGTGGATGGGCCTCAACAGCACGATTTTCGATTACCTGGGTGCGGTGAATCTGGCCCAACTGGTGGCCGGCCACCAGCAGCGCGGCGAGGTGGCGGTGCTGGACAAGCGTCCGGCCCGGGGCCGCGGCAAGGCAGGGGCTCCCGTCACCGCCTAATGGAGCCGGTCTACTTCGACCATAACGCCACCACGCCGGTGGCGGAAGCAGTGTGGGAACGGATGCTGCCTTTTTTTGGCGTCGGAACGAGCAGCAAAGCTGCCGTTCCCGACGGACGCAGCCCTTGCGGCCGCGGTAAGCATTACGGCAACGCCTCCAGCCGTCACGGCTTCGGCCGCCAGGCGCGGCAGGCAGTGGAGGAGGCGCGGGAGCAGGTGGCCGCTGCGGTCGGTGCCCATCCCTCCCGGGTGATTTTCACCAGCGGCGGCACCGAGGCCAACAACCTGGCGATCAAAGGCGTAGCCGGGTGGATGCGGCCGGGAACGGTGGCGGTGAGCGCCATCGAACACCCCTGCGTGATCGAGCCGGCGCGGGATTTGCGGCGACAGGGCTGGAAGCTGCGGCAGATTGCGGTGGACGGGGAATGCCGTCTGGACCTGGACGATCTGGACCGGGCTCTGGCAGAATCCCCCGCCCTGGTGTCGGTGATGGTGGCCAACAACGAAACCGGTGCGGTGCAGGATGTGGCCCGGGTTGTAGAGCGGGCGCACCGGAAAGGTGCCCTGGTGCACTCCGACGGGGTCCAGGCCCTGGGCAAGATGCCGCTGGACTTCGCCGCCCTGGGGGTGGACCTGATGACGGTGTCGGCCCACAAGATTTACGGCCCGAAAGGCGCGGGTGCGCTGATAGTCGACAAACGTGTCGAACTTGCGCCACTGCTGTCGGGAGGCGGACAGGAGCGGGGCCACCGTTCCGGTACCGAGAACGTGCCGGCTATCGTGGGATTCGGCGCGGCCTGCGGAATGATTTCCGACCGCCTGGCACGGGTATTGCAAGAAGGCTCCTGCCTGCGCGACCGGCTGGAAGCCGGCCTGAAGGAAGCGGGGGCGGTGGTTTTTGCGGCGGGGGCGATCCGGCTGCCCAACACCAGCTTCTTCGCCCTGCCGGGGATCGAAGGGGAAACCCTGGTGACGGTCCTGGACCGGGCGGGGTTCGCGGTAGCGAGCGGCGCGGCCTGCTCCAGCGCCAGCAGCGCGGTGAGCCCGGTGCTGGCGGCCATGGGGGTGGAACCCGCCCTGGCCAAAGGCGCGGTGCGGGTGAGCCTCGGTCAGGACAACGACGCCGCCCAGGTGGACGCTTTTCTCAAGGCGCTGCGCAGGGAAGTGGACCGCATGCGGAGCCTGGCGGCGGTCGTGGGATAGGTGAAAGCGATTAACCGCGAAGGACGCGAAGGTACGCGAAGGAAAAACATAAGGCTGGTTTTTGATTTACTTTGCGTACCTTCGCGTCCTTGGCGGTGAAAGAAGTGCAGTGAAAAAATGGAGAACAGCATGAAGTTGCCGATTTATCTGGATTACTCCGCCACCACCCCGGTGGACCCCCGGGTGGCGGAAAAGATGATTCCCTACCTGGTGGAGAAGTTCGGCAACCCGGCTTCCCGCTCCCACGCTTTCGGCTGGGAGGCCGAAAAGGCGGTGGAAGAGGCCCGGGAGCAGGTGGCCGCCCTGGTGAACTGCGACCCGAAGGAAATCGTGTGGACCTCCGGCGCCACCGAGTCCGACAACCTGGCCATCAAGGGCGTGGCCGAGTTCTATTCCGGCAAGGGCAAGCACCTCATCACGGTGAAGACCGAGCACAAGGCGGTGCTGGACCCCATGCGCAACCTGGAGCGCTTCGGCTACGAAGTCACTTACCTGGACCCGGAGGCCGATGGTCTGGTGGACATCGAAAAGTTCAAGGCCGCCATCCGCCCCGACACCATTCTGGCGTCGGTGATGCTGGTCAACAACGAAATCGGCGTGGTCCAGGACATCGCCGCCATCGGCGAAATCTGCCGCGACAAGGGCGTGATCTTCCACGTGGACGCGGCCCAGGCTACCGGCAAGGTGGCCATCGACCTGTCCAAACTGAAGGTCGACCTGATGTCCTTCTCCGCCCACAAGACCTACGGCCCCAAGGGCATCGGCGCTCTCTACGTGCGGCGCAAGCCCCGCATCCGCCTGGAGGCCCAGATGCACGGCGGCGGCCACGAGCGCGGCATGCGCTCCGGCACCCTGGCGACGCACCAGATCGTCGGCATGGGCGAAGCCTTCCGCATCGCCAAGGAAGAAATGGCGGTGGAGAACGAACACATCCTCAAGCTGCGCAACCGTCTCTACAACGGCCTCAAGGCCATCGAGGAAGTACACCTCAACGGCGACCTGGAGCGCCGCGTGCCCCACAACCTGAACATGAGCTTCGCCTACGTGGAAGGGGAGTCCCTCATCATGGCGGTGAAGGACTTGGCCGTGTCCTCCGGCTCCGCCTGCACCTCGGCCAGCCTGGAGCCGTCCTACGTGCTCAAGGCCCTGGGCCGCAGCGATGAACTGGCCCACAGCTCCATCCGCTTTTCCATCGGCCGTTTCACCACCGAAGAGGAAGTGGATTACGCCGTGGAACTGATGAAAACCCAGGTGGCCAAACTTCGTGACATGTCTCCCCTGTGGGACATGTTCAAGGCCGGCATCGATTTGAACCAGGTGAAGTGGGCGGCACATTGATTTTGGAGCGGGTAGCTCGTAGCGGGTAGCTGGTAGCCTTTAAGGGGTGCCCGCCAAGCGGGCGATATCAAGGCTACAAGCTACCGGCAACCAGCTACAAGCTACAAGCAAGAAAGGAGAACCACATGTCTTACAGCGAAAAAGTTCTGGACCACTATGAGCATCCCCGCAACGTCGGGGGCTTCGACAGCGAAACCGACGTGGGCACCGGCATGGTCGGCGCGCCGGCCTGCGGCGACGTGATGAAGCTGCAGATCAAGGTGAACAAGGACGGCGTGATCGAAGACGCCAAGTTCAAGACCTACGGCTGCGGCTCCGCCATCGCTTCCAGCTCCCTGGTGACCGAGTGGGTGAAGGGCAAGACCCTGGACCAGGCCCTGGAGATCAAGAACACCCAGATCGCCGAGGAGCTGGCCCTGCCACCGGTGAAAATCCACTGCTCCATCCTGGCCGAGGACGCCATCAAGGCGGCGGTGGCCGATTACAAGCAGAAGCAGGGCACCCTGGAAGCCAACGTCTGTTCGCCCAAGGCGAACGGCTGATTTAGGAGAGGACACCATGGCCATCACGCTGACCGACAAGGCCGCCGAGCGGGTCAAGAAATTCATCGCCCAGCGGGGCAAGGGCCTCGGCCTGCGCCTGGGGGTGCGGACTTCGGGCTGCTCCGGCCTGGCCTACACCCTGGAGTTCGTGGACGAGCTGGGGGACGACGACACCACCTTCGACAGCAACGGCGTCACCGTCATCGTGGACGCCAAGAGCTACGCCATGCTGGACGGCACGGTGCTGGACTACGCGCGGGAAGGCTTGAACGAGGGCTTCAAGTTCACCAACCCCAACGCCAAGGAAACCTGCGGCTGCGGCGAAAGTTTCAAGGTTTGATTTTTGCCGCCAAGACGCCAAGGTCGCCAAGAAAATGCATATAGAACTTGGCGTTCCTGGCGTCTTGGCGGCTAGGGTGTATTTATCGTGACCCCCGACTTCCATAAAAACTATTTCGAGCTGTTCGGCCAGCCGCCGGCCTTCCGCGTCGATATGACGCTGCTGGACGGCAAGTACCGGGACATCCAGTCCCAGGTCCACCCGGACCGCTTCGCCCATGCCGACGAGGCGCAAAAGCGCCTGTCCATGCAGTGGGCCACCTTCGCCAACGAAGCCTACCAGACCCTCAAGCAGCCCCTGTCCCGGGCCCGCTACCTGCTGTCCCTGAACGGGGTGGACACCGCCGAGGAGAGCAATACCTCCATGCCGGCGGCCTTCCTGATGCAGCAGATGGAGTGGCGGGAGGGCATCATGGAAGCCCGGGCCGCCGACGATATCGCCGCCCTGGAGCACTTGGCAACCAAGCTGCGGGCCGAGCGCCGTGGCCTGGAGGAAAAGCTGGCCGCCCTGCTGGACCAGGCCCACGATTACCCCGCCGCCGCCGAGGCGGTGCGGATGCTGAAATTCATCAAAAAATTGGGCGAGGAGATCAACCTCGCCATCGAAGCCCTGGAGAACTGATGGCCCTGCTCCAAATCGCCGAACCCGGCCTGTCCGCCGCCCCCCATCAGCACCGCCTGGCGGTGGGCATCGATCTCGGCACCACCAACTCCCTGGTGGCCACGGTGCAAAGCGCCATGAGCGTGGTGCTCCACGACGAGGAGGGGCGCGGTCTGCTGCCCTCCGTGGTGCGCTACCTGCCCGACGGCGAAACCCAGGTGGGCTGCACCGCCCAGGCGATGCAAAGCGCCGACCCCCACAACACCATCGTGTCGGTGAAGCGCTTCATGGGCCGCGGGGTGAAGGACATCCCGGACGCCGAGCGCATGCCCTACCAGTTCGTGGACGCGCCGGGCATGGTGCAGCTGAAGACCGTGGCCGGGGTGAAAAGTCCGGTGGAAGTGTCGGCGGAAATCCTGCGCGTGCTGCGGGAGCGGGCCGAAGGGGTGCTGGGGGGCGAGCTGGTGGGGGCGGTGATCACCGTTCCGGCCTACTTCGACGACGCCCAGCGCCAGGCCACCAAGGACGCCGCCCGCCTCGCCGGCCTCAACGTGCTGCGCCTGCTGAACGAACCCACCGCCGCCGCCGTGGCCTACGGCCTGGATAACGCCGCCGAGGGGGTCTATGCGGTGTTCGACCTGGGGGGCGGCACCTTCGACATCTCCATCCTCAAGCTGTCCAAGGGGGTGTTCGAGGTGCTGGCCACCAACGGCGATTCGGCCCTGGGCGGCGACGATTTCGACCAGCGGGTGTTCTGCTGGATACTGGAGCAGGCCAAGCTGCCGCCCCTGGGGCCCCACGACAGCCGCACCCTGCTGACCAAGGCGCGGGAAGCCAAGGAGTGGCTCACCGAGCACCCCGAGGCCAACATCACCGCCCTGCTGGACTGCGGCATGGCGGTGGACCTGACCCTTAGCTCCGTCGCCTTCGCCGAAATCACCCAGCACTTGGTGAACAAGACCCTGCAACCCACCCGCAAAGCCCTGCGTGACGCCGGCCTCGGCCCCGAGGAGGTGAAGGGGGTGGTGATGGTGGGCGGCTCCACCCGCATGCCCAACATCCAGAAAGCAGTGGGCGACTACTTCGGCCAGGAGCCCTTGAACAACCTGGACCCGGACAAGGTGGTGGCCCTGGGGGCCGCCATCCAGGCCAACGTCCTGGCGGGCAACCGGGGCGAGGACGACTGGCTGCTGCTGGACGTGATTCCCCTCTCCCTGGGGATCGAGACCATGGGCGGCCTGGTGGAGAAGATCATTCCCCGCAATTCCACCATCCCCGTGGCCCGGGCCCAGGAATTCACCACCTACAAGGACGGCCAGACCGCCATGAGCATGCACGTGGTGCAGGGGGAGCGGGAACTGGTGGCCGAGTGCCGCAGCCTGGCCAAGTTCGAACTGCGGGGCATCCCCCCCATGGTGGCCGGCGCGGCCCGGGTGCGGGTGACCTTCCAGGTGGACGCCGACGGCCTGCTGTCGGTCACCGCGCGGGAGAAGAGCACCGGGGTCGAGACCACTGTGGCGGTGAAGCCGTCCTACGGTCTCAGCGACGAGGAAATCACCCGCATGCTGACCGACTCTCGTGAGCACGCCAAGGACGACATGGCGGCCCGCATGCTGCGGGAAAACCAGGTGGAGGCCCGGCGCCTGCTGGACGCCGTGCAGGCGGCCCTGGACGAGGACGGCGGCCTGCTGGACGACCCGGAGCGCGCCGCCATCGGCCGGCTGATGGACGCCCTACGCGCCGTGACCGAGACCGGCGACAGCCCCACCATCAAACAGGCCCTGGAAACCTTGAACCGGGGCACCGAATCCTTCGCCGCCCGCCGCATGGACCGCAGCGTGCAGAAGGCCCTTTCCGGCCACAAGCTGTCGGAACTGGAAGTGGGCGAAAATTAAAAAACTAAGCCGCCAAGGCGCCAAGAGCGCCAAGGGGCAAGTCGATAGGACTCAACCAAGAATCTTGGCGTCCTTGGCGTCTTGGCGGCCAAACAGGTTTTCATCATGACCCAACTGATCGTACTGCCCCACCCCGAACTGTGCCCCGACGGCGCCGTCATCGACGCCCCTGCGGGGGTGTCCATCTGCGAAACCCTGCTGGAGAACGGCATCGAAATCGAGCACGCCTGCGAGATGTCCTGCGCCTGTACCACCTGCCATGTCATCGTGCGGGAGGGTTTCGATTCCCTCAACTCCGCCGAGGACGACGAGGAGGACATGCTGGACAAGGCCTGGGGCCTGGAGCCCCAGTCCCGCCTGTCCTGCCAGGCGATCGTCGCCGACACCGATCTGGTGGTGGAAATTCCCAAGTATTCCATCAACATGGCCAAGGAAAGCCACAAGTAAGAGCGCCTCTTCGGCGCGGTTTTCGGTTTTCGCGCCCATGGGGCGCTCCTACATCTCCCCTACAACATCTGGTGGAAATAAGATAAACTAGCCACCAAATATGCTGGTCCCGGACGTGTCCCCGTCGTGCCTCGATTCATTTGGCATGGGGACGTCCCGGCCGGATAAAGGGGGAAGGGCGTGGCGGAAGACAGCGATCTCGAAAAGACGGAAGCGGCGACGGGAAGGCGGATCGAGCAGGCCCGGGAAAAGGGACAGATCGCCCGTTCCCGGGAGCTGACCACCTTCGTCATGCTGATTTCCGCCGGCGGTGCCATGTTCATGCTGGGCGATACGCTGGCGGCCAGTCTCATGGCGTTGCTGCGCCAGGGGCTCACCCTGGACCGGGCGGCGGCCTTCGACCCGGTGGCCATGCAGGCGCGGCTTTACCACGAAACCCTCGACACCCTGATCGCCTTTTCCCCTTTCCTCGGCGTGATGACGGCGGCGGCCCTCCTTACCCCCATGATGCTCTCCGGCTGGCTGTTCTCCGTGGAGGCCTTGCAGCCTAATTTCGGCAAGCTCAATCCCCTCAAGGGCATCGCCCGCCTGTTCTCCTGGACCAGCCTGATGGAGGGGGCCAAGGCGGTGCTCAAGGCGCTGCTCATCGGCGGTGTCGCGGTGTGGACGATCCTCCACTACACGCACGAGTTCTTCGCCCTGGTGATGGAATCCACCGAGTCCGGCCTGGCCCATTTCGGCCACCTGCTGTTGGTCATCTTCATCGCCGTGTCCTCCTCCCTCCTGCTGGTGGTGCTCATCGACGTTCCCTACCAGCTGTGGGATTACGCTGAGAAGCTGAAAATGACCAAGGAAGAGGTGCGGCAGGAATACAAGGAGACGGAAGGGGACCCCCACGTCAAGGGCCGCATCCGCCAGTTGCAGCGGGAAATGGCGCGCAAGCGCATGATGGCGGAGGTGCCCCGGGCCGACGTGATCGTCACCAACCCGACCCACTACGCGGTGGCCCTCAAGTACGAGAGCAAGTCCATGCGCGCGCCGACGGTGCTGGCCAAGGGCTCCCATCTTCTGGCCCAGCGCATCATGGAGCTGGCCAAGGAGCACCGCGTGCCGGTGCTGCGCACGCCGCCCCTGGCCCGGGCCCTGTACCGACACGCCGAACTGGGGGAGGAGATTCCCGCCACGCTCTACACCGCGGTGGCCGAAGTGCTTGCTTACATCTATCAGCTCCAGCGCTACGAGAAGGAAGGCGGTGCGGCCCCGAAGGCGCCCGGGAACCTGCCGGTGCCGGAGGATATGGACCCGGGAGGGGATGAGGCATGAATGCCCGCGTCGGCGCCCTCAACTTTCTCGGCGGCCTGAACCTGACCCGGCTGGCCGGGCCGGTCATCATCATCCTGATCCTGGCGATGATGGTGCTGCCCCTGCCCACCTTCCTGCTGGACCTGCTGTTCACCTTCAACATCGCCCTGGCGATAATCGTGCTGCTGGTCAGCTTGTACACCCTCAAGCCCCTGGAGTTCGCCATCTTCCCCACGGTGCTGCTGGTGACCACCCTGCTGCGGCTGTCCCTCAACGTCGCCTCGTCGCGGGTCGTGCTGCTGGAGGGCCACACCGGGGCCGATGCGGCGGGCAAGGTGATCGAGGCCTTCGGCCACTTCCTGGTGGGGGGCAACTACACCGTCGGCATCGTGGTGTTCGTCATCCTGGTCATCATCAACTTCGTGGTGATTACCAAGGGTGCCGGCCGCATCGCCGAGGTGAGCGCCCGCTTCACTCTGGACGCCATGCCCGGCAAGCAGATGGCCATCGACGCCGACCTCAACGCCGGCCTCATCGGTGAGGACGAGGCCCGCCGCCGCCGTACCGAGATTTCCCAGGAGGCGGAATTCTTCGGCTCCATGGACGGTGCCAGCAAGTTCGTGCGCGGCGACGCCGTGGCGGGCATCCTGATCATGCTGATCAACATCATCGGCGGCCTCGCCGTGGGGGTGGTGCAGCACAACCTGGACCTGGCTACCGCGGTCAACAACTACACCCTGCTTACCATCGGCGACGGTCTGGTGGCCCAGATTCCCGCCCTCATCATCTCCACCGCCGCCGGCGTGGTGGTGAGCCGGGTGGGTACCGGCGAGGATCTGTCCCGGCAGCTCATCTCCCAGCTGTTCAACCGGCCCCAGGTGATGATGATCACCGGCGCCATCCTCGGCATGATGGGCCTGATTCCCGGTATGCCCCATCTTGCTTTCCTGCTCATCGGCGGCGCCCTGGCGGGCGGCGCCTATTACCTTGAGCAGCGTTCCCGGGCGCCTGCTCCGGAAATACCGGAAGAGGTGGTGGAAGCCCCGCCCCCCGAGCCCCAGGAGGTGGGCTGGGACGACGTTACCCTGGTGGACGCCCTGGGCCTGGAAGTGGGTTACCGCCTGATCCCCCTGGTGGACCGGATGCAAAGCGGCGAACTGCTGCGGCGCATCAAGGGTATTCGCAAGAAATTCGCCCAGGAAATGGGTTTCCTGGTGCCGGCGGTGCACATCCGGGACAACCTGGAACTGCGGCCCAACGCCTACCGCATCACCCTCAAGGGCGTGGAGGTGGGTTACGGCGAAGCCTATCCCGGCATGCTCCTGGCCATCAATCCCGGCCGGGTGCTGGGGGATCTGCCCGGCACGCCCACCCAGGATCCGGCCTTCGGCCTGCCTTCGATCTGGATCGACGCCGACCTGCGGGAGCGGGCCCAGGCCTACGGCTACACCGTGGTGGATGCCAGCACCGTAGTGGCCACTCACCTCTCCAACATCATCCAGACCCATGCCGCGGAACTCCTGGGCCGGGAAGAAGCCCAGCAGCTGCTGGATCGGGTCAGGAAGGAGGCCCCCAAGCTGGTGGAAAACCTGGTGCCGGACCTGCTGCCCCTGGGCACGGTGCAGAAGGTGCTGCAAAACCTGCTGGACGAAGGGGTGCACATCCGCGACATGCGCACCATCATCGAAGTCCTGGCCGATCAGGGGGCCAAGATTCCCGATCCCGACATGCTGACCACCGCGGTCCGCGTGGCATTGGGCCGTGCTATCATTCAGCAAATTTATCCGGGGACGGGGGAATTGCAGGTGGTAGCCCTCGATCCCCAGTTGGAAAACATCCTGATGCAGGCCACTCGGGCCCAGGGCCCGGGAGAGGGGGCGGGGCTGGAGCCCGGGCTGGCGGAAAACCTGCTCAAGCAGGCGGAAATGGTGGTGCAGCAGCAGGAGCAGCTGGGCCTGCCCGCCGTGCTTCTGGTTCCGGCGCCCCTGCGCACCCTGCTGGCCCGTTTCCTGCGGCGCGCCGCGCCGCAACTGAAGGTGATTTCCCACTCCGAAGTGCCGGAGAGCAAAAACATAAAGGTAGTCGCCGTTTTGGGAGGTAGAGGGTGAGAGGTGAGCAAAACACTTCGCTAGCACTAGCCGCGTTGCGGTCCGGCTCGCAAAACCCCGTTTCGGCGGAGGGTAACCTTCAGGTCGGCCGGAGCCAAATCCTCATTTACTCGCATGTAAACTCCGGTTTGCTCGCCGGCCCGCGCCTTGCTATTGCGTCGCTCGGGCGTTTTGCTGAGGGTTCGGTATGAACGTCCGCAAGTTCTACGCCAGCACTACCCGGGAAGCGCTTAAACAGGTGAGGGACGCCCTGGGGGTGGACGCCATCATCCTGTCCAACCGGCAGGTGGTGGGGGGCATCGAAATCATGGCGGTCGCCGACCGGGACGTGGATTCCCTTGCCGCCGCAGGCGTGCCGCCCCCCCCGCGTTCCCCCAAGCTTCAGGCCCAGCCGGAACCGGCCCGGGCCGCTTCTCCCGAGCGCAAGAAACAGGCTTCGGCCCCCGCCCCCGTAGCGGGACAGGAAGCGCCCCTGACCGACGGCGTGATCAAGGACATCATCAAGGAAATCAAATTCCTCCGCGGCATGGTGGAAGGCCAGTTGGCGGGCTTTGCCTGGGGCGACCTGCAACGGCGCGATCCGGCCAAGGTGGAAATCCTGCGCACGCTGCTGGCGGTGGGCCTGAGCCCCACCCTGTCCCGCCAGCTCCTCGACCGCCTGCCCGCCGACAGCGACTTCAACAAGGGCCTGCGCTGGGTCAAGGCGGCCCTGACCCACAACCTGCGGGTGGCGGGCACCGAGGACGCGGTGGTGGACCAGGGCGGCATCTACGCCCTGGTGGGCCCTACCGGTGTGGGCAAGACCACCACCGTCGCCAAGCTGGCCGCCCGCTGCACCCTGAAGCACGGCCCTTCCAAGGTGGTGATGCTCACTACCGACAGCTACCGGATCGGTGCCCACGAGCAGTTGCGCATTTACGGCAAGATCCTCGGCGTACCGGTGTACGCCATCAAGGACGAATCCGACCTCCAGCTCACCCTGTCCGACTTGCGCCACAAGCATCTGGTGCTGATCGACACCGTGGGCATGAGCCAGCGGGACCGCCGGGTGGCGGAGCAGATCGAAATGCTGTCCGGCAACGGCCGCAAGGTGCGCCGCCTGCTGCTGCTGTCGGCCACCTCCCAGGGGGATACCCTGGACGAGGTGGTGCGCACTTACGAGACCGGGGCCTTCCCCGACAGCGAGATGGCCGGCTGCATCCTGACCAAGCTGGACGAGGCGGTGAGCGTCGGCAACGTGCTGGACGTGATCATTCGCCACCGCCTGATGCTGCATTTCGTCACCAACGGCCAGCGGGTGCCGGAGGACATGCACCTGCCCAACGCCCATTACCTGATCGACCGGGCTTTCAAGATGGGCCAGGCGCAGACGCCTTTTTCCCTCCAGGAGGCGGAATACCCCCTGGTGATGGCCGATGGCTACGCCCCGGCGGAGCCGGTGCGGGAGGCGGTCCGTGGCTGAGTTCGCCGCCGACCAGGCGGAAGGCCTGCGCCGCCTGCTGAACCGGAACTTCGTGCGCGTCATTACCGTCACCTCCGGCCGGCAGGGGGTGGGCAAGACCCAGGCGGTGATCAACCTGGCCACCGCCCTGGCCCGGCGCGGACGGCGGGTGATGGTGTTCGACGAGCAGGCGGGCCGGGCTAATCTGGCGCACAGCCTGGGCCTGGCCGCGCGCTTCGACCTGCTGGACGTGGTGAAACGGGCGCAGCGCCTGGAAGACGTGCTGCTGCCGGGGCCGGCGGGGGTGGAGATCGTTCCCGCCGCCCGGGGCGTGAAGGCCCTGGGGGAACTGTCACCGGCGGAGCAGGAATGGCTGGTGCAGTCCTTCAACACCCTGTCCGATTCCGTGGACGTGGTGCTGATCGACGCCGTGGCCGGCTTGGCCGACCATGCCCTGAGCCTGACCCTGGCGGCCCAGGAGGTGGTGATCACCCTGTCCCGGGACGCCGATTCCATCACCGATGCCTACGCGCTGATCAAGCGCCTGAGCCGGGATTACGGCAAGCAACGCTTCCGGGTGCTGGTGAGCAAGGAGGGGGAAGCCGGAGAGGGGGAGGCCATTTTCAAGAATTTCGCTGCCACCGCCCAGCGTTTCCTGGGGGTGAAAATCCTGTTCCTGGGGGAGGTGCCCTGGGACGAGCAGTTGCGGCAGTCGGTGCGGCTGCGGCAGCCGGTGGTGGACGCCTTCCCGGCGGCACCGTCGGCCACGGCCTTCCGCCGGTTGGCGGAGACGGTGGACGAATGGCCCTGTCCCCGGGACGACAACAGCCGCCTGGACGGCTTCATGCAGCGCCTGATCATGAACAGCCGCCTGACGGCGGAATGCTCGCGATTCTAACTAAACAACCAATAAGAAAACATGTACCACCCCAAAGGATTGCCGGACAAAGAGCAATTCATCGCTGACCACATTCCGCTGGTCAAGCGTATCGCCTATCATCTCATCGCGCGCCTGCCCCCCAGCGTTCAGCTGGACGACCTGGTGCAGGCGGGGATGATCGGCCTGATGGACGCGGTGAGCCATTTCGACCCCACCCAGGGCGCCCAGTTCGATACTTATGCCAGCCAGCGCATTCGCGGCGCCATGCTGGACGAGCTGCGCCAGGTGGACTGGCTGCCCCGCAACGTGCGCCGCAACCTGCGCCAGATCGAGGCCGCCATCCATGCCCTGGAACAGAAGCTGGGCCGCCCCCCCACCGAACAGGAGGCGGCGGACGCCCTCAACGTCCCCCTGGCCGAATACCAGCAGATGCTCCAGGATGCCCGGGGCCACCAGCTGGTGTACTACGAGGATTTTTTCGGCGATGACGAGGGCGAGAACGATTTTTTCGAGCGCCACCTGGTGGATGATCGGGACAATCCCCTGGAAAAGATCCAGGACGAGGGCTTCCGCGCCACCCTGGTGGAAGCGATCAGCACCTTGCCGGAGCGGGAAAAGCTGGTGATGGGCTTATACTACGAGGAAGAATTGAACCTGCGGGAAATCGGCGAAGTGCTCGGGGTGACCGAGTCCCGGGTGTGCCAACTGCACAGCCAGGCCATCGCGCGCTTGCGCGGCAAGCTGAAGGATTGGCTGGACTAGGCGTTCCGCTGGCGCTGGCCATGCTTTCCGCATAGAATTCCCGCTGCAATCCGCTAACGGCGGGGACTCTGGGCAGCCCTGGGGAGGGACGTTCCGAAAGGGAGAGGCTACAACATGGATATAATCAGCCTGATCGGCCTGCTGTTGGGCCTTACCGCCATCGTCGGCGGCCAGGTGCTGGAAGGCGGACATATCGGTTCGCTGCTGCAGGTTACTGCCTTCATTATCGTGATCGGCGGCACCCTGGGGGCCACCATGCTGCAACACCCGCCGGCCGTGTTCTGGCAGGGGGTTAAAATGCTGCGCTGGGTGTTCTTTCCCCCCCATCAATCCCAACACCAGGTCATCGAGCAGATCATCACTTGGAGCCAGACCGCGCGCAAGGGCGGCCTCCTGTCCCTGGAACCCATCATCGAGCAGATCGACGACCCCTTCATGCAGAAAGGCCTGCAGATGCTGGTGGACGGCGCCGAGCCGGAATACCTGCGCACGGCCCTGGAGATGGAGGTGGACGCCTACGAGGAACACCACAAGCAATGCGCCGCCGTGTGGATGGCGGCCGGCGGCTACGCCCCCACCGTCGGCATTATCGGCGCGGTGATGGGCCTGATCCACGTGATGGAGAACCTGTCCGATCCGTCCAAGCTCGGGGCCGGCATCGCCGTGGCTTTCGTGGCCACCATCTACGGCGTGGGGTCCGCCAACCTGATGCTGATCCCCATGTCCAACAAGCTGAAATTCGTGGTCGGCAAGCAGGTGGTGATCCGCCAGATGCTGATCGAGGGGCTGGTGTCCATCGCCAACGGCGAGAACCCTCGCATGATCGAGAACAAGTTGCTGGGCTTCGTGGTCTGACCGGGCCGTATCGGGGGCTGACATGGCGCGCAAAAAAAAGCCGGAAGAGCACGAAAACCTGGAGCGCTGGCTGGTTTCCTACGCCGACTTCATCACCCTGATGTTCGCTTTTTTCGTGGTGATGTATTCCCTTTCCTCCCTCAATGAGGGCAAATACCGGGTCCTGAGCGAGTCCCTGATGGTGGCTTTCCAGAACCCGTCCGCTCTGATCAAGCAGAAGCCCGAAGTGGCCGCCGGGCAGAAGGTCATCATGCAACCCCAGACGGCGATCATCCGCAAGCCCATGGCCGACCCCCGCACGCGGCAGCAGGAACAGAAGATGAAAGGCATTGCCAAGGACGTGATGAAGGTAATGGATCCCCTGGTCAAGGAAGGCCAGGTCAAGATCACCCAGAGCGAGCGGGGGGTGGCCATCGAGATCAACGCCAGCGTATTGTTCAGTTCCGGCGATGCAAAGCTCGCTTCCGAATCCATCAAGGTGCTGACGGCGGTGGGGCAGGTGCTCACCCAGGTGGACAACCCGGTCCAGATCGAAGGCTACACCGACGACGTGCCGATCAAATCGCCGGTGTTCCCCAGCAACTGGGAGTTGTCCGCGGCCCGGGCCAGCAGCGTGGTGCGGCTGTTCGAGGAGAACGGCGTGGATCCGGAGCGGATGGTGGCGGTGGGCTACGGGGAAAACCACCCCGTGGACAGCAACGATACGGCGGAAGGCCGGTCACGAAACCGTCGGGTGACGGTGATGATCCTCAACGAGGAACAGGAGCGCATCGGCGCCGGCAACGCCGCCGGGACGGCAACGGCGGCTAGTCAGGAGCCCCGTCCCCTGGCGCCGCCGACTTCCGTGGCACCCCCAACTGCACCCCCGGCGACACCGCCCGCCGGGCGCTAGGCCTTGTCGAAGTGGCGGCCGCCGCCGCCGGAGAGGTGCTGGCCGTCCGGGCCGTAAAGAGTGGCCTGGTTGGCGGCGGACATCAGCACGGCCAGGGCCTGCTGGTTGTGTTGCAACTGGAGATTGATCATCGCCCCGTTGGTTTCGTTAAGCTGGCGGGCCGCCATGGCCACCGCCACCAACTCGTCCCATGTCCGTCCCGCCTCTTGGGCCTCCGGGATAGTTCCCAGGGCGGCCAGCCAGGCGGAAATCCCCGCCTGATCCGCCGGCAGGCCGTTTCCCGTCAGGAAACGGTTGCGGGCCTCCGCCAACTGCACCAGTTCCAGCACCTTGCCGCTCTTGGTTTGGGCGATGTCCTGGAGCTGGTCGACTTTCCCGTGCACCAGGGCTTCCTGCTCCCCTTCGAGTATTTCCAGGAACTGGCGGAAAACATCCCTCTCCCGTGAGAGGCTGGCCAGGAATTCGGTGCTGGAGGCGTCAACCATGGGGGCTCAGTTCTTCTTTTCCACCAGGTCCTGGACCGTGGCGATGAGACGGTCGGCTACAGCCTCCGGGTTGACCTTGAAACGGCCTTCGCGGATAGCCTGCTTGATGGCCTCGATGCGGTTTGTGTCCACCACCTGGGCGTCGTTGAGGTTGCTCAGGGACGCCATCAGTTCGGTGGACAGGGGGGTGAGTTCGACGCTGTCGCGGGGAGCGGCAGGCGATGCGGCCTTGCCCGCGGGCTTCGACGCTGCGCGGGGCCGCTCGATCTTGGGGGACCCGGCGGTGGGTTTGATGGTGATGTCAGCCAAGGCTCGACCTCGCAACGGATGGTGATGATTTTACATCGGTTGGAAGCAGGGAAACTTGAGCTTCCAATTCAAATAATTGCCGCGTCCCAGGGGCTCGCCGGAGTACTTCGGCAATGCTGCCATTATAGACCGCCGAAGCCGTAGGTTGGGCACAAGTGCCCAACACGTTGCCGGGCTGCGCCAAGTTAGTCTACGCCGTAATCGGGTTCCGTTTACAACAGAACCCGATTGTTGTTCCGGCATAACGTTAGCTGCGCGAACGTTAGCCTTCACCGCAACCTGGTCCTGCTCTAGAGCAGGACCAGGTTGTCCCGATGTATCAGCTCCGGTTCGTCCACGTAACCCAGGACGGCTTCGATTTCCTGACTGGCGCGGCCGGTGATGCGCCGGGTTTCGTCGGCGCTGTAGTTGACCAGGCCCCGGGCGATTTCCCGGCCCTCCGGGTCCAGGCAGGCCACCACTTCGCCCCGCTCGAATTCACCCCATACCTGTTTTACTCCAATGGGCAGCAGGCTTTTCCCCGCTTCCTGCAGGGCCTTGGCGGCGCCGGCGTCCAGCTGCAGGCGGCCCCTCAGCTGGAGGTGATCGGCAAGCCATTGCTTGCGGGCGGCGGTCTTGATTTCGCCGGCCACCAGCTGGGTGCCGATGGCTTCGCCCTGGCACAGGCGCACCAGGACGTCAGGCTCCCGCCCCCAGGCGATCACGGTGTGGGCGCCGCTGCGGGCGGCACGCTTGGCGGCGAGGATCTTGGTCAGCATGCCGCCGCGGCCGATGGCGCTGCCGGCGCCGCCGGCCATCTTTTCCAGTTCCGGGTCGCCGGCGTGGGCTTCGCTCACCAGTTCGGCCTGGGGGTCCTTGCGCGGGTCGGCGGTGTAGAGGCCGGGCTGGTCGGTCATGATGACCAGGGCGTCGGCCTCGATCAGGTTGGCCACCAGGGCGCCCAGGGTGTCGTTGTCGCCGAAGCGGATTTCGTCCGTAGCCACCGTGTCGTTCTCGTTGATGATGGGGATCACCTTGAGGTCCAGCAGGGTGCGCAGGGTGGAGCGGGAATTGAGGTAGCGGCCGCGGTCGGAGAGGTCGTCGTGGGTAAGGAGGATTTGGGCGGTGTGCAGGCGGTGCTGGCGGAAGCAGCTCTCGTACATCTGCACCAGACCCATCTGGCCCACGGCGGCGGCGGCCTGGAGTTCGTGCAGGGCACTGGGGCGCTTTTTCCAGCCCAGGCGCTGCATCCCTTCCGCCACGGCGCCGCTGGAAACCAGCACTACTTCCCGGCCCGTGGTGTTGAGGGCGGCGATCTGGGCGGCCCAGGATGCAATGGCGGTTTGGTCCAGGCCGGAGCCATCAGCAGTGACCAGGCTGCTGCCTACTTTGACCACCAGGCGCTTGGCGCTGGCGAGGACGGATTTCATTCTTCGGTCTCCGTTTCCGAGGTGTCGGCCTCCGGTTCTTCTGTGACCCGCACCGCGTCCAGGTGCTCCATGATGGCGTAGGTCAGTTCCTTGCAGCCCATGCCTGAAAGGGCGGAGATGGCGAAGTGCCGGCCTTCCCAGCCGAATTCCTTGAGGAAACGGGCGATGAGGGCTTCCCGCTCGTCCTCCGGCAGGGCGTCGAGCTTGTTCAGAACCAGCCAGCGGGGCTTGTCGTAGAGGTCTTCGTCGTACTTGCGCAATTCGTCGACGATGGCGCGGGCTTCGGCCACCGGGTCGATGCTTTCGTCCACCGGGGCCAGGTCCACGATGTGCAGCAAGAGGCGGGTACGGGCCAGGTGGCGCAGGAACTGGTGGCCCAGACCGGCGCCTTCCGCCGCGCCCTCGATCAGGCCGGGAATGTCGGCGATGACGAAGCTGCGTTCATGGTCGATACGTACTACCCCCAGGTTGGGGTGCAGGGTGGTGAAGGGGTAATCGGCTACCTTGGGCTTGGCGGCGGACACCGAGCGGATGAAGGTGGATTTGCCCGCGTTGGGCATGCCCAGCAGGCCCACGTCCGCCAGGACCTTGAGTTCCAGCTTGAGGTCGCGTTCCTCGCCCTTTTCGCCCATGGTGAACTGGCGCGGGGCGCGGTTGGTGCTGGATTTGAAGTGCAGGTTGCCCAGGCCGCCCTGGCCGCCCTTGGCGATGCGGGATTTCTGGCCGTCCTGGGCCAAGTCGGCGAGGATTTCGCCGCTTTCCGCGTCGGTGATGACCGTGCCCACCGGAACCCGCAGGATCAAGTCCTCGCCGCCCTTGCCGTAGCAGTCCGAGCCGCGGCCGTTCTCGCCGCGCTGGGCGCGGTGGCTGCGGGTGTAGCGGTAGTCGATCAGGGTGTTGATGTTGCGGTCGGCTACCGCATAGATGCTGCCGCCCCGACCGCCGTCGCCGCCGTCCGGTCCGCCCTTGGGGATGTACTTTTCCCGCCGGAAACTGGCGCAGCCGTTCCCGCCGTCGCCGGCGTGGACGTGGATGGTGGCTTCGTCGATAAATTTCATAGGGGCTCGCTGCTCATGCGTAAAAAGTAAAAAAGCCCTATCGAAAGATAGGGCCTTTTGTCTGCACCTCGGGCGCGGTTAGGCGGCCGGGACGATGCTCACGGTCTTGCGTTTGAAAGCGCCCTTGACGGTGAACTGCACGGTGCCGTCCACCTTGGCGAACAAGGTGTGGTCCTTGCCCATGCCGACGTTTTCGCCGGCGTGGAACTGGGTGCCGCGCTGGCGGATGATGATGCTGCCGGCGGGAATCAGTTGGCCGCCGTAGCGCTTCACGCCAAGACGTTTCGCCTGAGAGTCGCGGCCGTTACGGGAACTGCCGCCTGCCTTTTTATGTGCCATGTTGCTTTCTCCTATCCGTAGGGCTTACTTGGCCGCGATGTCACCGATCTGAATCTCGGTGTAGTTCTGGCGGTGGCCCTGGCTCTTGCGATAGTGCTTGCGGCGACGCATCTTGTAGATGTGCACCTTGTCGTGACGACCGTGGGAAAGCACGGTAGCCTTGATGCTGACGCCGTCCACCAGGGGGGCGCCGACCTTTACCGCATCACCATCCGCGACCATCAGTACTTGATCCAGTACGATTTCACTTCCGATGTCTGCCGGTATCTGTTCTACTTTAATTTTTTCGCCGGGGGTAACGCGATACTGCTTGCCGCCGGTTTTTATGACCGCATACATAGTGAACTCCAAAAGAAAAGGCTTTGAAGATTTCTGGCTCGAAGGCCGGAAATGCTTCCCAGCAATGTGCCTTCGCCCATGGCGAAGGGTTGTTACGCTTGGCGCGCTCGACCTCGGAATCTAAAGCCGGCGAGGTCTGCTCGCGCCATCCTGTTCAAAGAACCCGAAATAATACAGGAGATTGCCGAGAATGGTCAAATCCTAATTCGGTGCCTGCGGTAGCCGGCCGCTTCTGGCTTCGGCCGGGGATTTTAGGTTAGAATCCCCCCCTTCGTTAGCATTTCTACGTATTCCACCCGTGTCCATCGAAAACGTCAAAAGCCTCATCGAACCGGATATGCGCGCCGTCGATGCCGTTATCCGGCAGCGCCTCCATTCCGATGTGGCCCTCGTGCGGCAGGTGGCGGAGTACATCATCGGCGGCGGCGGCAAGCGGCTGCGCCCATCTCTGGTGCTGCTGTCCGCCGGGGTATTCGGCTATGCCGGCACCCATCATCATGACTTGGCGGCGGTGGTGGAGTTCATCCATACCGCCACCCTGCTCCACGACGACGTGGTGGACGAGTCCCATCTGCGCCGCGGCAACGCCACCGCCAACGCCGTGTTCGGCAACGCCGCCAGCGTCTTGGTGGGGGACTTCATCTATACCCGCGCCTTCCAGATCATGGTGGGGGTGAACGAGATGCGGGTGATGGAAGTGTTGGCCGACGCCACCAACATCGTTGCCGAAGGGGAAGTGCTCCAGCTCATGAACTGCCACGATCCGGAGGTGGACGAAGAGCGCTACCTGCGGGTGATCCGCTACAAGACCGCCAAGCTGTTCGAGGCTTCCTCCCGTCTCGGTGCCATCGTGGCCAAGACCTCCCGCCAGGACGAGGATGCCATGGCCGAGTACGGCATGCGCCTGGGCACCGCTTTCCAGCTGATCGACGACGTGCTGGACTATTCCGGCGACCAAACCGAAACCGGCAAGAATGTCGGCGACGACCTGGCCGAAGGCAAACCGACCCTCCCCTTGATCTACGTCATGGCCCACGGCAACACCGATCAGGCCGCCGTAGTGCGGCGCGCCATCGAAGAGGGGGGGGTGGGGGAATTGGAGGCGGTAGTGTGCGCCATCCGCGAAATCGGGGCCCTGGACTATACGCGGAGCAAGGCCAAAGCCGAGGCGAAAGCCGCCTGTGCCGCCATCGCCCACCTGCCGGGTTCAACTTACAAGGATTCTCTGATAGAATTGGCAGACTTTGCGGTAACGCGAAGCCATTAAATCCTACCACTTCGGGGTGTAGCTCAGCCTGGTAGAGTACTGCGTTCGGGACGCAGGAGTCGGAGGTTCGAATCCTCTCACCCCGACCATTCACGTTTCTCCTTTCCTGGTCTTGTGTTGTTTCGATCGGTGGCCGGTTCTGATTCCGGCGTCATGCCCGGTTCTCGGGTTGCGTTAGCGAAAATATGTCCTAGAATCAAAACCAACCCAACTTTTGGACAAACGGGAGGAGAGAGATGATGATGAATTCGACGCGGCTTGGGCAACTGGATGTGGACGAGGGAACGACGATCGCGTTTCCCCGCGGCGTTCCCGGTTTTGAGGACAGCACCAAGTGGAAGCTGTTCTACGAAGAAGATGACGGTGGAAAGCAGAAGGCCGGCGTGGTTTATCTGATGCAATCCCTGACCGATCCGGATGTGACGCTGCCGGTGGCGGATCCCTCCCTGTTCGGCATCAATTACGAATTTGTTCTTTCCGACAGCGAAATCGCCGAACTGAAGCTGGACGATCCCAACGACTTGGCGGTGCTGGTGGTGCTGAACCAGAAGAACAAGGTTCCCCAGGCCAGTACTTCGGTGCCCATGGACAATCTGGGGGCCAACCTGAGCGCCCCTCTGCTGATCAACGCCAAGAATCGTGTGGGCATGCAGAAGATTTTTCTCGGCCCCGAGGCCAAGATCGAGTATCGCGCGGCACGCTGAAACCAGCCATTTCCAACAAGAGGGGTTCGCAAGAACCCCTTTTTATTTTGGGGGTCAAATGGTCGTTTTGGACTGGTTCAAAATATTTATAGATGTATAAATAAATAATAAATATTAGAACTTACGAATAATGTAAAATTGCGCCCTCGTTGTATTTCGCAAAGCTTGTTCGGAAGATTATTATTTATGGATTACAAGGCTTTAGAGGACGCATCCGACCGCATCGAGGTCAAAAACACCACATGCTACATGTGCGCTTGCCGCTGCGGCATCCGCGTGACATTGAAAAACGGCGAAGTCCGTTACATCCAGGGCAACCCGGACCATCCCCTGAACCAAGGCGTGATTTGCGCCAAGGGTTCGTCGGGCATCATGAAGCAATATTCCCCCGCCCGCCTGACCAAGCCGCTGCTGCGCAAGCCCGGTACGGAGCGGGGTGACGCCCAGTTCGAGGCCATCTCCTGGGACCAGGCCTTCGACATCATGGGCGAGCGCCTGGGCAAGATCCGCGCGACCGACCCGAAGAAATTCGCCCTTTTCACCGGCCGTGACCAGATGCAGGCCCTCACCGGCCTCTTCGCGCGCCAGTTCGGCACCCCTAACTACGCCGCCCACGGCGGTTTCTGCTCGGTCAATATGGCGGCCGGCATGGTGTATACCATCGGCGGCTCCTTCTGGGAATTCGGCGGCCCCGACCTGGACCGCGCCAAGCTGTTCGTGATGATCGGCACCGCCGAGGACCACCACTCCAACCCGCTGAAGATCGCCCTGTCCAAGTTCAAGCGCAACGGCGGCCGCTTCATTTCCATCAACCCGGTGCGTACCGGCTATTCCGCCATCGCCGACGAGTGGATTCCGATCAAGCCCGGTACCGACGGCGCCCTGCTGCTGGCCATCACCCACGAGCTGATCGCCATGGGCCTGTATGACCGGGACTTCCTGGTCAACTACACCAACGCCGCCGAACTGGTGAACCTGGACGACAAGAGCAGCGAATACGGCATGTTCGTGCGCTTCGAAGTGCCGCCCGAAGAGGGTTGTTTCGACGCCCAGAACAAGCTGTGGTGGGACCGGGAGCTGGATCACCCGATCTCCACCCATACCCCCGGCGCCGATCCCTATCTGCTGGGGGACTTCAAGCTGTCCGACGGCACCCCGGTCAAGCCTTCCTTCCAACTCCTCAAGGAGCGGGTGGAGGAATACACCCCGGAGTGGGCCGAGCGCATCACCGGCATCCCCGCCGAGACCATCCGCCGCCTGGCCCACGAGATGGGCGTCACCGCCCGGGACCAGAAAATCGAGCTGCCCATCGCCTGGACCGACGTGTGGGACAACGAGCACAAGACTGTCACCGGCAACCCGGTGGCCTTCCACGCCATGCGCGGCCTGGCGGCCCACTCCAACGGCTTCCACACCATCCGGGCCCTGTCGATCCTGATGTCCATCCTGGGCACCATCGACCGCCCGGGCGGCTTCCGCCACAAGGCGCCGTTCCCCCGCCCCATTCCCCCCTGCGCCAAGACCCCGAAAGGGCCGGAGGGCGTGCAGCCCAATACCCCGCTCGCCGGCATGCCCCTGGGATGGCCGGCGGACCCGGACGACCTGTTCGTGGACGAGCAGGGCGACCCGGTGCGCATCGACAAGGCCTTCTCCTGGGAATACCCCCTGTCGGTCCACGGCCTGATGCACAACGTCATCACCAACGCCTGGCGCGGCGATCCCTACCCCATCGACACCCTGCTCATCTTCATGGCGAACATGGCGTGGAACTCGTCCATGCACACCGACGACGTGCGCAAGATGCTCAACGACAAGAACGAGAACGGCGAGTACAAGATTCCGTTCATCATCGTCGCCGACGCCTTCCAGTCCGAGATGACCGCCTTCGGCGACCTGATCCTGCCGGACACCACCTACCTCGAACGCTACGACGTGATGTCCATCCTCGACCGTCCGATTTCCGAATTCGACGGCCCGGTGGATTCCGTGCGCATCCCGGTGGTGGAGCCCAAGGGCGACTGCAAGCCGTTCCAGGAAGTGCTGATCGAGATGGGTTCGCGCCTGAAGCTGCCCGCCTTCACCGACAAGGAAGGCAAGCGCAAATTCCGCGACTATCCCGACTTCATCGTCAACTACGAAACCGAACCCGGTTCCGGCATCGGCTTCCTGGCCGGCTGGCGCGGCACCGCCGGCGAGAAGTTCATGCGCGGCGAGCCCAACCCGCGCCAGTGGGAGATGTACGCCAACAACGGCTGCGTCTACCACCACGAGCTGCCCAAGTCCTACCAGTACATGCGCAACTGGAACAAGGGTTACCTGGAATGGGCCCGCAACGTGCGCCTGACCCGCTACGCCGAGCCCATCAACATCCACATCTACTCCGAGGTGCTGCAGAAGTTCCGCCTCGCCGCCCAGGGCAAGAGCATCGGCAAGCAGCCGCCCGAGCGCCTGAAGAAGCGCATCGAGAAGTTCTGCGACCCGCTGCCCTTCTACTACGAGCCCCTGGAAGCCCAGCTGTCCGACCTGCAAAAGTACCCCCTCAACGCGGTCACCCAGCGCCCCATGGCCATGTACCACTCCTGGGACAGCCAGAACGCCTGGCTGCGCCAGATCCACGCCCACAACTACCTGATGGTCAACCCGGAAGTGGGCAAGGCCAACGACTTCAAAGACGGCGACTGGGTGTGGGTGGAATCCGAGTGGGGCAAGGTGCGCTGCATGGCCCGCTTCACCGAGGCCACGGAACCGGGCACGGTGTGGACCTGGAACGCCATCGGCAAGGCCGCCGGCGCCTGGGGTTTGAGCCCCGACGCCAACGAGTCCAAGAAGGGCTTCCTGCTCAACCACGTGATTGTCGAAGAGCTGCCGCCCCACGCGGACGGCGAGCACATTTCCAACTCCGACCCCCTCACCGGCCAGGCGGCCTGGTACGACGTGCGGGTGCGGGTCTACAAGGCGGCCGAAGGCGAGCCCGAAGAGACCTCACCCCAGTACAAACCCATGCCCAAGTACCCCGGCATGGGCGTCGCCAAGGCGATTCAAGCCTTTTTCGCTGGCAAAGGAGAATGGAAATGACCCAACTCGCTCTCGTTATCGACTTGAACGTGTGCGTGGGTTGCCACGCCTGCGTCACCAACTGCAAGGAATGGAACACCTCCGGCATCGCCGGCCCCCTAGTGGACCAGAACCCCTACGGCGCCGACCCCACCGGCACCTTCTTCAACCGGGTGCAGACCTATGAAGTGGGCAGCTTCCCGGCCACGGAAACGGTCCACTTCCCCAAGTCCTGCCTCCACTGCGAGGAGCCGCCCTGCGTGCCGGTGTGCCCCACGGGTGCCAGCTTCAAGCGCGCCGAGGACGGCATCGTGCTGGTGGACTACGACAAGTGCATCGGCTGCAAGTACTGCTCCTGGGCCTGCCCCTACGGCGTGCGCGAGTTCGACGAACAGCAGAAGGTAATGAAGAAGTGCACCCTGTGCGTGGACCGCATCTACGACATGAGCCTGCCGGAGAAGGAGCGCAAGCCCGCCTGCGTGCTGGCCTGCCCCACCAGCGCCCGCCTGTTCGGCGACGTGCACGACCCCGAGTCGGAAGTGTCGGAAGCCATCCGCGAGCGCGGCGGCTACCAGCTGATGCCGGAGTGGGGGAGCAAGCCCTCCAACCACTACCTGCCGCGGCGCAAGACGCACATGAAGATTCACGAGGACGAACTGGTGCGCGCCGACAACCCGCTGATCAAGGAAGGCCACCTGCCGAAGCCGTCCATGGACGAGCCTTCCCTGGACGACGCTACTTCCTGGTAGAAAAACAGTTAACCGCAAAGGACGCGAAGGGACGCAAAGGAATTCTTTTCTTTGTTTTCCTTAGCGTACCTTGGCGTCCTTGGCGGTGAAAGATTTTTAAGGAGTAATTTAGATGCATCCCGCGTTTTCGGTGATTTTCCTCACCACCCTCATCGGTCTCGGCCAGGGCCTGTTCCTGGCCCTCTACACCGGCGAAGTCTACGCCCTGTTCAAGGTGCTGCCGCCCCAGCCCGCCCAGCAGTTCTACGGCGTGGGCAGCCTGCTGTCCCTGGTGTTCCTGTGCCTGGGCCTGTTCGCTTCCTTCTTCCACCTGGGCCGCCCCGAGCGGGCCTGGCGCTCCGCCACCCGGTGGCGCACCTCCTGGCTGTCCCGGGAAGTGATCGCCCTGCCCGCCTTCATGGGCGCCGTGTTCCTCTACGGCGTCGCCCACTGGATGGAGCTGGAAACCCCGGTGGTCTACCTGGGCTCCGTGGGCCTCAGCATCCCCATGATTATCGGCGCCGGCGCCACCTTGCTGTGCTTCACCCTGTTCGTGTGCACCGGCATGATCTACGCCTGCCTCAAGTTCCTCCAGGAATGGCACAGCCCCCTCACCGTGCTGAACTTCATCCTCCTCGGCGGCGCCTCCGGCTTCACCCTGGCCACCGCTTTCGCCTGGTTCACCGCCCCCGAGCTGGTGGAGTTCTATGGCGTGTGGGCCATCATCCTCACCTGCGCCGCCCTGGTCACCCGGGTTGCCTCCCTGATCCGCAACACCCGCCTCAAGCCCAAGTCCACCCTGCAGACCGCCATCGGCGTGCGCCACACCAAGGTGGTGCAAAAGGCCCAGGGCTTCATGGGCGGCTCCTTCAACACCCGCGAGTTCTTCCACCACATGCCCCTGGCCGTGGTGCGCTCGGTGAAATGGGTGTTCCTGGTGCTGGTGTTCCCGGTGCCGGTGGTATTCGTCGGCTCCGGCCTGGCCTCCGCCTCCGTGGTGCTGCTGGTGATGGCCGTGGCGTTCCAGTATGCCGGCCTGCTGGCCGAGCGCTGGTTCTTCTTCGCCCAGGCCAACCACCCCCAGAACCTGTATTACCAGTCCATCGCTTAAGGGAAGTCATCCCCGAGAAAAAGCCCGGCATTGCCGGGCTTTTTTCATTCCGGAAACCGCCAGCGCGGTTCAGAGCTGTCCTCCCCCGCCCAGGGCCTTGTATAGCTGGGCGGCGGAGGTGAGCCAGGCGCGCCGGGTCGCCACCGTGGCCTGCTGGGCGAAGAAGGTTTCCCGCTGGGCGTCCAGCACCTCCAGGTAGCTGGAGATGCCGGCCTGGTAGCGGGCCTCCGCCAGGCGCAGGCGCTGCTCCTGGGCCTTTTGCGCCGCTTCCTGGCCCTGGAGTTGCTCCACCAGATACTTGCGGGCGGCCAGGAGGTCGGCCACTTCGCGGAAAGCCTGCTGGATGGTCTTCTCGTATTGGGCGACGGCGATGACCTTGCGGGCCTCGGCCAGGTCCACATTGGCGCCGGTGCGGCCGGCGTCGAACAGGGGCAGGCGCAGGGCGGGCTGGAAGCTCCAGGCGCCGCCGCCGTCGAACAGGCCGGAAAGGGCGCCGCTGGCCAAGCCCAGGGCCGCCGTCAAGGTGATGCGCGGCAGGAAGGCGGCCCGGGCGGCGCCGATGTTGGCGTTGGCGGCGATCAACTGCTGCTCGGCTGCCAGCACGTCGGGGCGCTTGAGCAGCACCTCCGACGGCAGGTCCGCCGCCAGGTCGGCGACGATGCCCTGGCCCTCGAGGGCGGCGCCCGTGGGCAGGTCCGCCGGCCGGGTGCCGACGAGCAGGTCCAGGGCGTTGATGGCGGCGGCCCGCTGGCGCTCCAGGGCGGCGAGGTCGGCCTTGGCCTGTTCATAGGCGCCGTCCGCCTGGAGGTAGTCCAGGTCTCCCGCCAGGCCCACGTCGCGGCGGTGGGCGATCATGGTGCGGGTTTCCCCCCGGCTGCGGACGGTTTCCCGGGCCAGGGCGGTGCGTTCTTCCGTTTCCAGGCCGATCAGGTAGGCGCTGGCCACGTCGGCGACGAGGGACAGGCGGAAGGCGCGCCGGGCCTCCTCGGTGGCGAGATAGGCGGCAAGGGCCGCATCGTTCAGGTTCTTCACCCGCCCCCAGAAATCCAGCTCGAACGACAGCACGGAAAGGCCGACGTCGTAGCGATGGCTGGTGGTCCGATTCCCGGTGGTGGTCAGTTCACCCGGCGTGCGCGCCGAAGCGCCGCTCAACACGCCGTCCACGTTGGGCAGCCGGTCGGCGCGGGCGATGCCGTAGAGGGCGCGGGCCTCTTCCACCCGGGCGGCGGCCACGCGCATGTCCCGGTTATGCTCCAGGGCGGCGGCGATCAGGGCCTGCATCCGTAGGTCGGGGAAGAAGGCGCGCCAGTCCAGTTCGGCGGCGCGGCGGGCGCCCTCGGCCGGGGCGGACTCCGGCCAGTGGGCGGCCACCGGCGGTTCCGGCCGCTGGTACTCGGGCGCCAGGGAGCATCCCGCCAGGGCCGCGCACAGGGCGGTGAGGATCAGCGGCTTACGCATGGTCATTCTCCTGATGGTGGCGGGGATGGCCGGGGAAGATTTTTCGCACCACGACGAAGAACACCGGCACGAGGAAGATCGCCAGGAAGGTGGCGGCGAGCATGCCGCCGATGACGCCGGTTCCGATGGCATGCCGGCTGTTGGCGCCGGCGCCGGTGGAGATGGCCAGAGGCAGCACGCCGAGGATGAAAGCGAAGGACGTCATCAGGATCGGGCGGAAACGCAGGCGGCAAGCCTCGATGGTGGCCTCCACCAAGCCCATCCCCTTCTCCTGCAGATCCCGGGCGAACTCGATGATCAGGATGGCGTTCTTGCTCGACAGGCCGATGATGGCGATGAGGCCCACCTTGAAGTAGACGTCGTTGGGCAGCCCCCGCAGGGTCACCGCCAGGGCCGCGCCGAAGACGCCCAGGGGCACCACCAGCATCACGGCGAAGGGGATGGACCAGCTTTCATACAGGGCCGCCAGCGCCAGGAACACCACCAGCAGCGACAGGGCGAACAGGAAGGGCGCCTGGCTGCCGGAGAGCTTCTCCTCGAAGGAGGTGCCCGACCAGGAAAAGCCGAACCCGGCCGGCAACTCCTTGGCCAGCGTTTCCATGGTCGCCATGGCCTCGCCGGTGCTATGGCCGGGTGCCGGGGTGCCGGCGATTTTCATGGCGGGCAGGCCGTTGTAGCGGTCCAGCTTGGGGGAGCCGACGATCCAGCGCGGGGTGACCAGTTCGGCCAGGGGCACCATGCCGCCGGAGCGGTTGCGCACCGGCAGGCGCAGGAGGCTTTCCGGCGTGGAGCGCAGATCGGCGTCCGCCTGCATCTGCACCCGCAGGATGCGGCCCTGGCGCACGAAGTCGTTGATATAGGCCACGCCCAGCGTGGATTGCAGGGTTTCGTTGAGGTCGGCGATGCTCACCCCCAGGGCCTCGGCCTTGTGCCGGTCGATGTCCAGCAGAAGCTGGGGCGAGGCCTCCTGGCCTTCCGGCCGCACGCCGGCCAGCTTGGGGTCCTTGCCCGCCAGGCCCAGGGCCATGTTGCGCGCCTCCAGCAGCTTTTCACGGCCCAGGCCGGCCCGGTCCTGCAGGCGGAAGTCGAAGCCGCCGGTGGAGGCGAGTTCGGGGATGGGCGGGGGGTTGATGGCGAAGATCATGGCCTGCTTGATCTGGAACAGGGCCATGTTGGCCCGCTGCACCAGGGCCTTGGCGGAGTGGTCCGGCCCCTTGCGCTCTCCCCAGTCCTTCAGCCGGACGAAGGCGATGGCCGCGTTCTGCCCCCGTCCGAAGAAGGAGAAACCCACCACGCCGATGACGTGGGACACCTCGGGCTGGGACAGATAGTACTTCTCCACCTGGGTCAGCACTTCCACCGTGCGCTCCTGGGAGGCGCCGGGGGGCAGCTGTACCATGTTGATGAAGTAGCCCTGGTCCTCCTCGGGCAGGAAGCTGCCGGGCAGGTGGAGGAACAGCCAGCCGGTGGCGGCGATGATGCCGGCGTAGAGGATCAGGTAGCGGCTGGTCTTTTTCAGGGCGCGGGCCACCCAGGACTGATAGCCCTCGGTAGTGCGGGCGAAGAGCCGGTTGAACCAGCCGAAGAAGCCCTTGCTCGGCATCAGCTCCTTGCCCGGCGTGTGCTTGAGCAGCGTCGCACACAGGGCCGGCGTCAGGGTCAGCGCCATCAGGGCCGAGAACAGCATGGCGAGGATGAGGGTCACGGCGAACTGGCGGTAGATCACACCCACCGAGCCGCCGAAGAAGATCATCGGCGCAAACACCGCCGACAGCACCAGGGTGATGCCGATGATGGCGTTGAAGATCTGGTCCATAGCCTTGCGCGCGGCTTCCCGGGGGGCCAGGCCTTCCTCGCTCATGATGCGCTCCACCGCCTCCACCACCACGATGGCGTCGTCCACCACGATACCGATGACCAGCACCATGGCGAACAGGGTGAGGACGTTGATCGAGTAGCCGAACAGGTAGAGTCCGGCCAGGGCCCCGGCCAGGGCCACCGGCACGACGATGGTGGGGATCAGGGTGGCGCGGAAGTTCTCCAGGAACAGGTACATCACCAGGAACACCAGGACCACCGCCTCCACCAAGGTCTTCAGCACTTCCTTGATGGAGATGTCGACGAAGCGGGAAGTGTCGTAGGGCACGTCCCAGGCAACGCCCTTGGGAAAGTAGGGGGCCATTTCCTCCATCTTGGCGCGCACGTCCCGGGCTACGTCCAGGGCGTTGCCGTCAGGGGCCACGCGGATGGCGATGGCCGCGGTGGGCTGGCCGTCGAGGCGGGCGAAGACGTCGTAGCTCTGGGCGCCCAGTTCCACCCGGGCCACGTCCTTCACGCGCACCGCGGAGCCGTCCGGCAGGGTGCGCACCAGGATTTCGCCGAACTCCTCGGGGCTGGACAGGCGGCTGCGGGTGACGATGACCGCGTTCATCTGCTGGCCGGTGGCGGCGGGCGCCTGGCCCAGCTGGCCGGTGGCGAGCTCCACGTTCTGGGCCCGCACCGCGCGGGTCACGTCATTGGGCGACAGGTTGTAGGCATGAAGCTTCTCCGGCTGGAGCCAGAGGCGCATGGAATACTCGGTGCCGAACAGCAGGGCCTCGCCCACGCCCTCCACCCGGCGGATCGGGTCGAGCACGCTGGCGGCGGCGAAGCTGCCGAGGTCCACGGCCTTGAGGCTCTTGTCCGGCGAATAGAGGCTGACGATCATCACGTAGTTGCGCGAGGGCTTGGTGACGGGCACCCCGATCCGCCGCACGTCGTCGGGCAGCCGCGCCTCGATGCGCTTGAAGCGGTTCTGGGCTTCCACCGAGGCGATGTCGACGTTGGTGCCGGGTTCGAAGGTGAGGGTCACCGTGCCGACGCCCAGTTCCGACGACGATTCCATGTACAGCAGGTGTTCGATGCCGTTCATCTCCTGCTCGATGAGGGAGGTAACGGTATCCTCCACCGCCTGGGCGGATGCGCCCGGGTAGGTGATGTTGAAGGCGATGGAAGGGGGCGCCACCGCGGGGTACTGGGCCACCGGCAGGGTGCGCAGCGCGAGGGCGCCGGTGAGCAGGATCACCAGGGCGATCACCCAGGCGAAGACGGGGCGGTCGATGAAGAATTTGGCGAACATGGGTTGCCCTTATTTCTTGGCGCCGGCCGGGGCGATGGGCGCGGCAGATGAGGCCGGGGCGGCGTTGGGGTTCCACGGCACGGGCTTCACGGCGGTGCCGGGTTTCGCCTTCTGCAGGCCGTTGACGATCACCTTCTCGCCGCCCTTCAGGCCCCCGGCGATGACGAAGTCGCCGCCGGCCATGCCGCCGGTCACGACCGGCTGCGGCGCCACCTTGCCGTCGGCGCCCACCACCATCACGAACTGGCCCTGGGGGCCGGCCTGGACGGCGCGCTGGGGAACCCGGATGGCCCCGTCGGCCACCGCCTCGGGAAAGCGGACGCGCACGAAGGCGCCGGGCAGCAGCTCATGCCGGGGGTTGGGGAACAGGGCGCGCAGGGAAACGCTGCCGGTGGCAGGGTCCACCGCCAGGTCCGAGAACTGCAAGGTGCCCGGCTGGGGATAGACGCTGCCGTCCTCCAGGATCAGTTCCACCTTGGCCCGGTCCGCCTCCTTCAGCGTGCCCGCCTTCACCGCCTGCCGCAGGCGCAGCAGATCGGCACCGGGCTGGGTGAAGTTGGCGTAAATCGGGTCGATCTGCTCGATGGTGGCCAGATGGGTGGCCTCGCCCTTGCCCACCAGCGCCCCCTCGGTCACCATGGCGCGGCCGATGCGGCCGGAAATCGGCGCCGGGACGGCGGTGTTCTCCAGGTCGATGCGGGCGCGGGTCAGGGCGGCTTCGGCCTGCTTCACCTTGGCCTCGGCCAGGTCCACTTCCTGCCGGCTCACCGCCTTGAGTTCCAGCAGGGGACGGTAGCGCTCCAGGGTCACGCTGGCGACGGCCAGGTCCGCCTTGGCCGCGTCGAAGGACGCCCGGTAGCTGCGGGGGTCGATGCGGAACAGGGTGGCCCGTTCCTTCACATCGGTGCCCTCGGCGAACAAGCGCTTCTCGACGATGCCCTCCACCCGCGCCCGCACCTGGGCGGTGCGGAAGGCCTGCAGGCGGCCCGGCAGTTCCTTGGTCAGGGTGGCCGCCCCCGGCGCCACGATGATGACGTCCACTTCCGGCGGCGGCATGCCCCCGGGCCCCCCTGGCCCACCGGGCTTATTGTCGCCCTGGCCGCAGCCCGCCAGCGCGGAAGTCAGCAGTAATACCAGCAGGATGGGTTGCTTCATGGTTCGATTCCTCAATCTTTCTCAGTGATTCGGGGCGAAGGCGCGCAGAAAGGCATCGACGATCTGTTCGATCCGGGTGTGTTCCGCCGCGTCCGGCCGGGGGGCGGTGCAAAGGCGGCGGAAGTGCTCCACGCCGCCGAGCATGCCCAACAACATTTCAGCGGCAAAGCGGGGGTCGTCCCGGCGCAGGCGGCCATCGGCCATGGCGTTGCCGAGAAAGTCCGCCAACCGGGCCGCGGTCTGGTCCGGGCCCTTGGCGAAGAACGCCTGGGCCAAGGCCGGGAAGCGGGCGGTCTCGGCAGTCAGGGCGCGGAACATGGCCAGCCCCTCGTCCCCCAGCACCCGTTCGCGGAAAGTCGCGGCAAAGCGCAGCAGGGACGCCCGCAGGTCGCCCGTTTCCCCCTCCAGGGTAACCACGATGGCCGCCGAGGCCAGGCCCGCCGCCTCGCTGAACAGATCGTCCTTGCTGGGGAAGTGGTTGTAGAGCGTCTGCTTGGCCACTCCCGCCCGGGCGGCAATGCCGTCCACGCTGGCCCGGTAGCCGTCTTTCATGAAGGCCTCCCTGGCGGCGTGGACCAGGCGGGTGCGGGTGTCGGCGGAAGCGTTCTCGGGGGATTTGGGCATGGCGTTTCACTGGCTGGAACAAGTAGACTGGACAGTCTAGTCTACCCGGTTCCGGGCGTCAACACGGCATTGGGCGGAGGTCTCGGACGGCCGCTGGCGACCCGAGGCAGCCAGTGATGGTTTTTTATCATTGTTCTGACGGCACTCACGGACGGCTGTTTTCGACCCCAGGCAGTCGCTTAGGATGGTTGCGGTGAATGACCGATGTTCGGTGCGGACCTAATGGCTGGTGTCTTGAAATGTCAGCTTTGTTGACCATTGCGGTCATATCCATTTGAGGATGGAATGTATCTAGTATCTAGTGAATCGGGGGCGATTCAAATCGGGCTAGAATAACTGCCATTCGACGCTGCCTTCTGTGATTTCCGGAGGATTGTCTGCGACCGGCATATTCGAGCCAATTGATGAGCGGCCTATTCGGGGGATCAAGCTACGTGCGCAGCGGGTGATTCGAGGCAGCACGAAAAATTGTCGATCAGAAAGAAATCTTCAGTGCTAAACACAGACTTCTACGCGGGCGCCGTCATACGACTGGCGACCCTGCAAAAGCAAAGAGGGCAAGCGGGTCGCCTGCTTTTCGCCACCGTGTCCCTGCTCCCTCGCGGCAGACCGCTGCCTCCCCCGATGAAGGGGGTAGATCAATGGCCCGTCGGGAAGACCGGTGAAACAGTCTTCTTTCGCCGTGTGCCGCTGACCGCTCAAGATGCGATTGACTGGTACCGCGCTCTTGGCAACGGCGATGGCAAATCTCCTACTCCCTCCCGAAACGAGGAGTGCGACAGCAAGTACGACGGGATCAAGATAGATGTCCCAACGCTGACCGATGATCCGGCCTGGCCTTACCTCGGCCTGCCGATGGGGGAAGGTTGGTTTGCCCATCTTTCCGGACGCAGCCATCCAGCTCCCTTCATGGGCAATGTTCCCGCCCGCATCCATCGCCGTTTTGGTAGTCAGGATGGCTTCGACTTGATGCTGGCTGATGATGAGGCATTAGCCTTTGTCACAAGGCGTTTGCACATTGATCTACGGCTTTATCAGGAATATCTGGGAAGCGTTGCCTTGGTCGCCCCTGACCCCATACTCAAGCAGATTGATCACTTTATGATTCCCGCATCGAAAGATAGGGGAGAGCGTATTTTTTATCGCTTCGTTCCTCGTGCAGGAGAATCGCTTGCGGGCCTGAAGTTAACCACTTTCGACGAGCAAAACCACCTGCTTACCGACTTCAATACTCAGGACATCCCCGCAGATGGCATTCTGGATATAGACAAAAGCGACTGCACTGGAACATATGGTTATGTGGTAACCCACCCGCAACAAGGTGTGCTGGCCTATAGCCCTCCATACCCATTCCTGCGCCAAATCGGACTCAATATGCACCCAGTATTGAATGGAGGTATAACGGTCAGTGTTCCGACCGGTGACGCGGCCAATTCCCCGCGTATGGAATATCAAGCAGCTCAACGTTCGCAATTAGCTTCACATAGCCTTATCGGCGATGAGCCACGCATACCCAATGTCAATGCCCGCATAGCAATTGCGGTATCACGCCGCGAGAAGCTCGCAAACGCCAAACAGTATGGTCAGCGCTGGTTCCCGGACGGTTCCCGCGAAGAAGCCATGCGCTTTATCCAGGGCGAACTTAAGCAGGCTAAGTCCAAGGTGATGATTGCCGACCCTTACCTTGCCGGATTGCAGTTGGGGCAATTCCTGTATGCCGTCAACCCGGAAACCACCTCGGTGACCTTGCTGACTTCTGGCCTCGCATTCAAATCGAAGGAGCAGGAGCCCTCGAAGATAGACAACTTCAGCCAGAAGCTCGCCCAACTGGAGAAGGACATCAAGATCGCCGCCAAGGTATATGTGCTTCAGTCATCCATCCTGCATGACCGCTTCCTGCTAATAGACGATTCTGTCTGGTTCCTCGGCAATTCGCTGAACACCTTGGGCGACAAGGCATCCCTGATCGTTAAGCTGCCTAACCCGGATGAGGTCATTGGCCAGCTTGAGGGCATGCTGAAACAGGCAACATCCTTTGAAGACTATAAGAAGCGCCAAGCCAAGGGCCAGGAAGACACCGCACCATGAAAGGGTTTGGTCCAGGTGTCTCAATCGCCCCCAAGGCAGAGCGCCCATTTCCCGCCAAAGAAATTCTTTGGAGTGGGCTGGAAAGCTGGCAAAGCCACTTCCCGCACTCAAGTGAAGCGTGGGGCCGAAAGCAATCAAACAATCCCGTACCGCTGCATGCATTTTGCAAGGCAGCCTCAGAAGCTCAGGAACGCGTCTGGATTGTTGACGATTATTTGTTGAAACTCGATAAAGGGAGCCTCGCAGAGCGAATCGACCAAATACTGGAGTGGCTACCCTTATGGCTTGCCGCAAGCGACATTCGGTTTCTGACAAGACGTACGCAAGAAGTGGATGAGAGCGTGCTGAAGAAGTTTCAACAGCGAGCACAAGAAATCAACAACCATCCAGCCAGGCGCGGAAAACTATGCCGTATCGAAATCAAGTTGCATCTTTCAGATCGGATCTGCAATTTTGTCCATGACCGCTTCGCCATCGTGGACGACGAGCTATGGCATTTTGGTGCAACGGTTGGAGGCCTCCACGCGTCCGTCAGTGCCGCCAGCCGAGGCTGGCGGGCAACAGATCATGGCGCCATCGAGTTCTTTGAGGAAATCTGGAATCTAGGAGGGCGAAAATGAGCGAGCAATGGCCAAGCGAACGCAAAGCCGACAAACAGGAGGTTTATTCAGCCCCTTCATTCAAGACTGTACAAGACTTTCTCAACCTCCTGAGTGCATTCCCGCAAGGCCTGCCCAATGCTTTCGATGACATCGTAAGCTGGTTAGTAGAACAGGATGGCGATCTTGCCGACCTGGAACACCGCGCAGCCAAAGTCACCGACGAGATCACACCACCGACAATCCAGGACAGCAACGTCTTGTTGATGACGCTTGCTTGTGCGGCAGCACTCTCCCGTTCTCCCTCGCTGCAAACCTGGAGCAAGATCAAAGCATTCAAATGCAACTCATGGCAGATTGCACATTGGCTGGCTGAGGCCATGATGGCGCATGCTGAGACGAATTTCTCTGCACGCAATGCTTATGCCGCACTTGCGAAGGAAGCTTTTGCCGCCCTGAATGATTTCACACTGGAATCCAAATTCGCTCGCATCAACCAAGAGCGAGCCGGCGCATTGGCCTACTGGAACGAGCGCCAAGATAAGCTCGAAGAAATATGGTGGGGATTGCGAGGCTGGTCCGGCTTCATGAACTACGAAGAAGAGCTTCCGCTATTCCAGGTGTTCTATAAATTGGAGCCGGACGAGTTCATTCGCACAATATCGAGATCAGCCAACCCTTACTTGGTCAGCGCATTGCTATTCGTGGCAGGCATAGGCGCATTCTCTCCACGATTCTCGGAATGGAAACGAATGATTGCCGCAGCGCCTGTTGCTTTCGAGGACGATGGAAAGTGGAATGGGTCTGTCCTGATGCCGTTGCTTCTGGTTGATGCTCACAACCAGTTGTTGCAGGTACGACAGAACCTCCGAAATCCAGACCCCACCCCCAGCGAGCTTGATGAGATCAAACAGGAAATAACCAGCACCGCCGAACTCATCATAACCGCCTTGGCCACACGCCAAGATGCATCCGCCATTGTTTCCCGCTGGACGCCCTGGCTGATGCGGCAAATCCTGGGGCAGGCCGCAAAGGAAATCGACGATGTAAAGTCTGCGGTATTTGCCGATGATGCCTTGCTTGATGCGACCAGGCGAAAGCTTGGAAATGACGCACTACCGCAAACAAGTCCTGACGACGCACCGTTATGGGAAGCCTGGTGCTACCGCTGCGCGCTGGCGTCCTTTGCCTATAACGGGCATATCCAGGCACCTGCCTGGGAGGGTTTTGGAGATGAATGGCGTCTTTCGCCTGAAGACTGGGGTGGAGATAAAGGACAGCTTTTGCGCGAGCACGCCAGTCTGATTACCACCCTGAACAAAGAAATTCCGGGCGTTGCCGCGAACTTACTGGCTTATCCAATTGCGCAATCTCCCTCCCCTGCGGAAGTGTGGATCGGCTTATGGAATGACGCTATCGCCTTACGCGAAATTGTGGAGTTCGGCGATTCGGACGCAATCGAAGACGAATACAGCTCGCGCTCGGAGGCCGGACGGCTGTTGCTCTTGCTCTTCCGCATCGGCCTGGCAATCTTCGATCAAGGCGCAGCCTGCAGTTCCGACAATAATTCGCCTGAAGCCAGATCGCTTGCTAGCCTGTTTAAGGCACTCAATTTCGCAACTTGTGAAATGCGGGAAATCGATAACACATTGAACTATGACGAATGGCGCTCGGTTGTCCAACACCTGGCGGTCAGAAGAATGATTTGGGAGTACCCCTCTGGCAACGAAACTGCATCAATGAATTTCCAGGTTTTCAAGGCCGACGATACCCCGATCGTTTTCGACATTCTTTCCGAAGCAAAAAGCAACGTGATCGAACTGGTCGCCATCCTGCAATCCCTCTTGCTCAACACTCCGGATGTCTCAAGGCTGAAAGCCGATCTCAATACGGCATCAATCGATTTGTTCGGCATCGTGCACTCGCTCAGGAGCCTGAACCAATACCACCGGCGCAAATACCCTATTGATGAGGCTCAACTGCAAAAGCTGGAGGCCGACTTAGGGACACGCTGATATATTCTCTGACGGGCGACACGCGTTAATTTAGGACGGCGTTAAGTAGGGACGAGGCCGCACTTCCACCACTCACGACTCAGCGGGATGAATTGCAGCCATAGGGGGCAATACCAATGGCAGCAATGGCTTGCGGGGGTGGCTCGGTGTGGCAGACTGCTTGGGGGCTGGAGGGTGAGTTCGCCGGGGTGGCCTACTTTCCGCCGTTACAGGTGGCCGGCTTCAGGGCATTATCGATGGCGGTTTTCATCGTAATACGCAATAAGTTTCCTAACGATCCACTGGCCGGGTTCTGTGGTTCCGGACGGTTTCTTGCAAGAGGGGGGGTAATGACAACCAGAGTTTTCGGAATGCTGCTTGCGCTCACCGTGTTGATTTCCTGCGAATCGATCGGCGGCACTTTCTTTGACACGGATGTTCCCGACGATCAATCCGGTAGTGCCGATGGGCGGAAGAAGTACTCGCGGGGGCTTGCCGCCGTAGACAAAGCGCCATCGCTTACCCGGGACGGCGCCACCGCGTCGCCAACTCGGCAGGAAAAAAAGATTGATGCCACGGCGGGCCTGGACTACCTGACTCAGAAGGAAAGGGAGGTCATCGATGAAATCAACCGGGTGAGAGCCGATCCGGCGATGTATGCCAGAACATACCTGGTGCCTATGCGGGCGTTTTATCACGGCAACCTCCTCAAGTTCCCGGGGGAGATCGCCATATCCACCCATGAAGGCAGTCAGGCGTTGGAGGAATGCATCCGCGACCTGGAACAGGCAAAACCGCTGCCCCCGCTGTCTCCCCAGAAAGGGCTGTTGCGGGCTGCCCGCGACCACGCCGAGGATCAGGCGCGAACCGGCGCGACCGGCCACACCGGCAGTGACGGCTCTTCTGTTTCGGCCAGGCTGAATCGGTATGGCAAGTGGAATGCTTCTGCCGGTGAGAATATTGGCTACGGCCCCAACGATGCCGGGAGGATTGTCGCTTCGCTGCTTATAGACGATGGCGTTTCGTCACGGGGGCACAGGAAGAATTTGCTGGATAGCCGATTCAAGTTCGTCGGGGTGGGGGTGGGCCCCCATCCGGTGTACGAAACCATGTGCGTCATGGACTTTGCGGGGGGCTATAAATCGAACTAGGGAAGTGATGACTTATTCCAATACTCCCTCCCCTTTGAAGGGGGAGGGGCGGGGTGGGGGTGATAAATCAATGCATTACCCCTCACCCTAGCCCTCTCCCTCAAGGGGAGAGGGAATAAATCAGTGGCTCCCTAGAGCGCGAAACAGCTCGATGCATGAGGTTTCGTGGCCTCAGTCTTTCCCCTCTTCATAATTCGACGGGCTTACACCGGCGTGAACCAGGAACTCCCGCAAGAGCTTGATGCTTTGCTTGTCGCAGACGTTGCTGTTGTGGGGATGGTGCAAGAAGCCCTCCGCCTGGTTCAGCACAACACGGAAACGGGCGCCATGGGTGGGTTCAATGCTAGCCCCCAGATGGCGCAGAAGCGATTCAACCTCGCGCCAGTGGATGTTGCTGCTGAGAGGGTCCTGAAAGATGGTATGCAGCAGGCTCAGATGTTTGTGGCTCACGATGTCCCTTTCCTCGGACCTCAACGCGGGTCGAATTTTAGAGCGCCCTCTTGATCGGTGCGTCGTGCGGCAACGCACCATGGATTGCGACCGTCTCCCCCCTAATCGAGAAGCCTCTATTAGTCTTCTTGGCCGGGGAACCGGGGCTTCCACTCCACCAACTCCGGGGCAAACCTTTTGATATTCAGAGAGCGCAGAAATTCCGCGTATTGGTCCAGGGAGTCATAGGGGCCGTGGACCCCTTTCATGCTTCCCCACTCAGGGCCCGCCCCATAATCCATGACCATGATTTTTCCCTTCACGGTAAAGCCGGTGACCCAGTGGTGGGGCTGTCCGTACTGGTTCTTGATGAAGATGAACTGCGCTTTGTAGGCAGGGTCGATTCTGTTTAGCGCCTGTCGGGCAAAGTTGGCGGCATCCGTACAGTAGCCGCTTTTCTGTTCGTAAGTGCCGCCAGCGCTCCTCGCCAAGAGGCCGGAAGGCCCGCTCGAACGGGTCCGGCTCAAGACCGTGTTCAACCTGCTGGGGTCGAATACATAATTGCCTTCGAGCCATCTCGCCACATCTTCATAGGTACGCCATTTTGAGAGGGTTTCTTCATAACTGGCATCCTGGGCCATCGCGCTATTGAACGGTGTCAGCAGAAGCAAGAATAGGGCTGCAAAACGAATAATCGGGCGCATCATCTCCACCGTCTCCTCACAATTCAGTGACCGGCATGATGCCACCGTATTTCGTTGACGGGCAACGGTTTTGCTCAATTAAAAAACCCGGCGATGCCGGGCTTTTTAATGGTTCTCCGAATTTGACCAGCGGTTTTCGGCCAGGAAACAGCCGCTGCCGCTCCGGAGGCCCGTGATTCCGATTTAGTGGCTGAGCAGGTCCAGTGCGTCGGACATGGTGTCGTCGGGGATTTCGCTGATCAGCTTGGCCAGGACGGAGGCGGCGGGCAGGGCGCTGGCGGGCAGGGTTGCGTCCTTCAGTTGGGAGACGAACAGCGCCGCGGCGCCGGCGATTTTCATCAGTTGGGTGTCTTCCGCCATCAGCATCTCTACCTCGGAGTGCAGCATCGACAAGTCGTTCGGCTGATTCCATGCCTGGGCATGGCTGAAAGGTACGGGAGTGGGGGTTGCAGAGCGGATCATGTCGGCTTTCATTACGGACTCTCCTCGTTATTAGGTACTCGCCAGGGCAAAGTGGCCTTCGATGGGGCCTTGCTGGATTTAAGAATGCGCGTTATCGGCGGAAAGCAACATCAGCGGGCGCCGGTATATTTTGTAAGGAATGCGGAATCGGCTTGTAGGGGAAACCCTTACCAGGGACGGGTGGGGGTGAAGTGACGGAAGGGGAATGCCGTCGTTTCTCACCCCCATCCCAACCTTCCCCCTTTCAGAGGGAAGGGCGCAAGGTGGCTCATTCGTGGCCGTGCCCCGGCCCTTCCTCCCCGTCCAGAGGCCACAGCTGGTGGGCGTCCAGCAGTAATCGATAGCGGCTTTCGGCCGCGTCCACCTGGGCCAGGGTGGCGCCGAGGCCGGCTTCCATGGACTGTCTGCGGGCCATCAGGACTTCCGGCAGGCCGGCTTCGCCCAGGGCGTAGGCTTTGGCCATGAGGTCGGCGTTGGCCTGCATCTTGTCGGCCACTGTCTTGGACTTCTGCCAGGTGTCGTAGGCGGCGCCGGCGGCGGCGTAGCTGTTGGCGGCTTCGGCCTCCACTTTGCGCAGCACGCCCCCTTCCTGGTGGGCGGCCATTTCCGCCTGGGCGTTCACGCCCCGGGCGGCGGCGAAGCGGGCGGAGCCGGGGAGAGGGATGGACAGGGCGAGGCCGACGATCTTCTCGTTGCCGTCCCGTTCCGAGCCGTAGCGCAGGCCCACGGTGGGGTCCGGCAGGCGGTCGGCTTCGGCCCGGGAGGCCTGGAGCTGCCAGCGCCGGGTTTCGGCCCGGGCGGCGCCCAGTTCGTGGTTGTGGCGCAGGATTTCCTCCCGCCAGTAGTCCGGGCCCTGGGTGAGGGGGACGGGCGGGGTCAGCACCGGGTTGGCGGGGGGGCGGATGCCGCCGAAGCGGGCGGAGAGGGTGGTGGCCGCCACCTGCTCCCGCAGGCGGGCCTGGCTCAGGGCGGCTTCCGCCTGGGACAGGGCGGCTTCCGCCAGCATGGCGTCGAGGCGGGCGGCGTCGCCGGCCCGCACCCGCTTGTTCACCGTTTCCAGTTGCTGCTTCAACGCTTCCGCCTGGCCCCGCCACTGCTCGGCCTGGAAGTGCTCCCGGTGCCAGCCGAACCACAGGGACAGCAGGGTGCGCCCCGCCTCGTGGAGGGCGTCGCCCTGGGCCCAGCGGGAGACTTCCACCCCCTGCTTGCCCAGGGCCTCGTCCAGGCCGGCCTTGCCGGGGAGGCGGAAGGGCCGCTCCAGGCTGACTTCCCATTCCTTGTAGCGCTGGTGCAGGGGGACTTCGTCCCGCCGGGTGCGGCCGAGGCGCACGGTGTATTCGTAGCTGCCGGCGCTGAGGCGGGCTTGGTTGGCTTCTTCCACCTTCACCCCGGATTTGGCCGCCAGCACGGCGGGGTAGCTTTCCATGGCCTGGACCACCGTGGCCAGGGGGGGCAGGTCGGGGTGGTCCGCCGGCTGCGCGGCGAAGGCGGAGAGGGTGCCGAGGGAGAGGGCGGCGGCCAAGGGCCAATGCAATTTCATGGGTGAAAACCTCGCTTCATTCCTGCCGTTCGCCCTGAGGTATCGAAGGGCGGTGTCGAAGGTGCCTTTCCACCGTTCGTGGTTCGATACCTCACCACGAACGGTGGAACGGGTGCGTTGCCGATTCATAGGAAACTCCCGAATTCCGACACCGGCATGATCCAGTACACGATGTCCGTATTGCCCAGTTCCTGTTTCAAATGAGCAAGCAGGTGCTGGGCGTCTTCGTCGTTGAGCACCACTTTCATCTGGGTGCGTTTGGCCCGGCCCCGCACCTGCTCCGCCATGCTTTGCAGCTTGGTGTTGCGGCCGTGGCCTTCCACTTCGCCGGTGGTGAAGCCGGTGGCCAGTTCATGGTGTCTCAGCATCAGGGCCACCACGTGTTCCTCGACCTTGGTGGGAAACACCAGGGTCAGCAGACAGTTCTTGGGTTTCATGGGTGCACTCCGTAGCGGCGGTAGAGGATGGGCAGCAGCACCAGGGTGAGGAGGGTGGAGGTCACCAGCCCGCCGATCACCACGATGGCCAGGGGCTTCTGGATTTCCGACCCCGGCCCGCTGGCCAGCAGCATGGGCACCAGGCCGAAGGCGGCGATGCTGGCGGTCATCAGCACCGGCCGCAGGCGGCGCTTGGCCCCTTCCACCACCAGTTTTTCCACCGCCATGCCCTGGGCGTGGAGCTGGTTGAAGTAGCTCACCATCACCACCCCGTTCAGCACCGCGATGCCCAGGAGGGCGATGAAACCCACCGAGGCCGGCACCGACAGGTACTCGCCGGAGAGCCCCAGGGCGAACACGCCGCCGATGAGGGCGAAGGGCACGTTGGACATCACCAGCACCGCCTGGCGGATGGAGCCGAAGGTGGCGAACAGCAGCAGGAAGATCATCCCCAGGGCGATGGGCACCACCACCGACAGGCGGGCGGCGGCCCGCTGCTGGTTCTCGAACTGGCCGCCCCATACGGTGCGGTAGGCTTCCGGCAGCTTCACCTTGGCCGCCACCGCGGCCTTGGCCTCGTCCACGAAGCCCACCAGGTCCCGGCCCCGGACGTTGGCCTGCACCACCACCATGCGCTGGGCGTTCTCCCGGTCGATCTTCACCGGGCCGTCCACCCGCTCCAGCTTGGCCACCGCCGCGAGGGGGACGGAGGCGCCGTCGGGAAGGGTGAGGCGGACGCCGCTGAACAGGGCGGGGGAAAGGCGCATGCCCTCGCCGCCCCGCAGCAGCAGGGGAGTGCGGCGCCCGCCTTCCACCACCACCCCCAAGGGGCGGCCTTCGATCTGGGTGCGCAGGTCGTTCTCGACGGCGTCCACGTCCAGCCCCAGGCGCCCGGCGGCGAGCCGGTCGATGGCCACCCGCAGGTACTGCACGCCCTCGTTCTTCACGGTGTACACGTCCTGGCTGCCGGGGATGGATTTCAGCACCTCCACGTACTGCTCGGCCAGGCGGTTGAGGGTGGGCAAATCGGCGCCGAAAATCTTGATCGCCACGTCGCCCCGCACCCCCAGGATCATCTCCGACACCCGCATCTCGATGGGCTGGGTGAAGCTGTAGGCGACGCCGGGGAAGTCGTCCAGCACTTGGCGCAGCTGGTCGGTGAGCCATTCCTTGTCCGGCTCACGCCACTGGTCCCGGGGCTGGAGCACCAGGAAGGTGTCGGTCTGGTTGAGGCCCATGGGGTCCAGGCCCAACTCATCCGAGCCCACCCGGGCGACGATGCCCTTCACCTCCGGCACCTGGGCCAGGATGGCGCGCTGGATGCGCAGGTCCATCTCCGCCGATTGCGCCAGGCTGATGGAAGGCAGCTTCTCCACGCCGATGATGATGTCCCCTTCGTCCATGGTGGGCATGAAGGTCTTGCCTATCAGCAGGTAGACCGCCACCGTCAGGACCAGGGCGCCCAGGGCCGACATCACCACCTTCTTCGAGTTGGCCAGGGCCCAGTCCAGCACCGGGGCGTAGAGGGCGTTCACTTTGCGCACCAGCCAGGGCTCGTGGTGGCTGCCTTTTTTCAGCAGCAGGGAGGAGGCCACCGGGATCACCGTCAGCGCCAGCAGCAGGGAGCCGGACAGGGCGAAGATGATGGACAGGGCCACCGGGATGAACAGCTTGCCTTCCAGGCCCTGCAAAGTGAGCAGGGGGAGGAAGACGATGACGATGATGACGATGCCCGACACCACCGGCATGGACACTTCCCGCACCGCCCGGTAGATGACGTTGAGGTGGGGCAGCTTGTGTTCCGAAGCCGCCTCCTGGGCCAGGTAGGATTCCACGTTCTCCACCACCACCACCGCCGCGTCCACCAGCATGCCGATGGCGATGGCCAGGCCTCCCAGGCTCATCAGGTTGGCCGACATGCCGAAATGGTTCATCAGGATGAAGGTGACCAGGGCCGCCAGGGGCAGGGTCATGGCCACCACCAGGGCCGCCCGCAGGTTGCCCAGGAACAGCAGCAGCAGGATCACCACCAGCACGATGGCCTCGATCAGCGCCTTGGACACCGTTCCCACGGCCCGCTCCACCAGGTTGCCCCGGTCGTAGAACATTTCGACCGTCACCCCCTTGGGCAGGGTCGCTTCCAGTTCCTTGAGCTTGGCCCGCACGCCGTCCACCACTTGCTGCGCGTTGGCGCCCCGCAGGCCCAGCACCAAGCCCTCCACCGCCTCCCCCTGGCCGTTGCGGGTGACGGAGCCGTAGCGGGTGAGGTTGCCGATCTTCACCTGGGCCACGTCGCCCACCCGCACCGGGCTGCCGGCGCGGCTGGTGACCACGATGGCCTTCACGTCGTCCACCGTGCGGATGCTGCCCTCGGAGCGCACCAGCAGGGTTTCTTCCCCTTCCGTCAGGCGGCCGGCGCCGTCGTTGCGGTTGTTCGCCTCCAGGGCCTGCTGCAGCATTCCCAGGCTGACGCCCCGGGCCTCCAGGGCGGTGTTGTCGGGGATCACCTCAAAGGCCCGGGCCAGGCCCCCCAGGGCGTTCACGTCCGCCACCCCGGGCAGGGTGCGCAGGGCGGGGCGGATCACCCAGTCCAGCAGGCTGCGTTTTTCCATCAGGGACAGGTCGCCCTCGATGGTGAACATGAACATCTCCCCCAGGGGGGTGGTGATGGGCGCCAGGCCGCCGCCCACGCCGGCGGGCAGGTCCCCGAGGATGGCGTTGAGGCGCTCGGAAACCTGCTGCCGCGCCCAGTAGATGTCGGTGCCGTCGTGGAAATCGATGGTGATGTCGGCGATGGCGTACTTGGACACCGAGCGCAGGATCTTCTGGTTGGGGATGCCCAGCATCTCCAGCTCGATGGGGGCGGTGATGCGGGTTTCCACTTCCTCCGGGGTCATGCCCGGCGCCTTCATGATGATCTTCACCTGGGTGGAGGACACGTCGGGGAAGGCGTCGATGGGCAGGTTCTGGAAGGAGTACACCCCGCCGCCGATCAGCAGCAGGGTCAGCAGCAGCATCAGCAGCCGCTGGGTGAGGGCGAATTCGATCAAACGATCCAGCATCATTCCCCTCCGCCGATGCCGGACCAGGAGGCTTTGAGGGCGGCCACGCCCTTCACCGCGTAGCGCTCATTCCCTTTCAGGGCGCCCTGGATGGCGGCGGAGTCGGCGGTTTCCCCCACCACCTTCACCTCCCTGGCCTGGAAGCCTTTGGCGGTCTGGACGAAGAGGTAGGTCTTGCCGCCGCTGCGGGCCAGGGCCGCGGCGGGCACCCGCCACTGCTTCACCGTTCCGGCGGCGGGAGCGGCGACCAGGGCCTCCACGTACTGGCCGGCCTGGAGTTTTTCCGTGCCCCGGGTGATTTCCGCCCGGACGGTGACGGTCTGGTTGGCGGCGCTCACGGCGCGGCCCACGGACAGAAGTTTGCCTCCGGCGCCGAAGGCGGGGAGGGTGACCTCCGCCCCGGGCGCCAGCCCGGCCGCCGCGCTCGGCGCCACCTGGATTTCCAGCCACAGGGGATTGAGCTGGGCCACTTTATACAAAGGGGTGGAAGCGTCGGTGCGCTGGCCGGCCACGATGGACTGCTCGATGACGATGCCGTCGATGGGGGAGGCCACTTCCAGGCTGCCGGTGAGCTGGCCGGAGCTTTGCAGCTTCTTGATGGCGGCATCGGACATGCCGTACAGCTTCAGGGTCTGCTTCCATTGATTGAAGCCGGCGCCGGCCTGGGCGGCCATGCCCCGGGTGTTGAGGTAGCGCCCCTCGGCGATGATGCCGTCCTGGAACAGGGCGGCGTCCCGCTTCAAATTTTGTCCCGCCAGCCCCGACTGGGTGGCGGCGGTGAGAAATTCCCGCTGGGCTTCGATCAGGGCCGGGCTTTGCAGCCGGGCCAGGGGCTGGCCTTTTTTGACCGGCTGGTTTACCGCCACCAGCACCGACTCCACCAGGCCGGCCACCGGTACGCTCACCACCTGGAGCTGGCCGTTGGGCACGATCACCTGGGCCGGGAACGCGATGCCCGCGCCCCCCTGGGGGGTTGCCAGGCTGCGGGTCTCGATGCCCAGCTTCTTCATCTGTTCGGCGGACACCGGGACTTCGTCCCCCGCCCACGCCAGCCAGGGCAGGGCGGACAGCAACAGGAACAGCGCACAGCGGCGCGACGTGACCAACACTTTCATGAACCTCTCCTTGCGATGGCGACACCCCTCCCTCGGGGAGAGTGCCTCGGAATACTGGACGAACGGGCTTAAGGCAGGCTTAAGGGCCCACCGAAACGGCGCTAAGGGGCCTGGGCGGGAGGGGCCCGGAACGGCCCCCGGGTCCGGGCCGTAGCCAGGACGTAGAAAAGGAAACCGGCGGCCACCATGGCGGGCCACAGGAAATTCAGCCCCGGCGGGGCGATGGAGATGGAGGCGGCTTCCGCCAAGCCGTTGGCGAAGTCGACGGCGGGCAGTTCGGAGGCTTGGATGTGCTCGCCGCTCATCAAGCCGTGTTCGTGTTCCAGGTCGGGCAGGTCGTGGAGGTGCGGCCCGGCGGACGGGGAGAAGCCGGAATAATGGGCGTGCAGCAAGGGGGCCAGGCATTGCAGCAGGGCCAGGATCAGCAGCAGGGAATAGGAAAGCCGACGAAACATGTAGGGAATTCTAGTGGCATCTCCCCCCTGGGTCAAATTGCCCCGGGGGGTTTGCGGGGCCGTATTTTAGGCCCGGGGAGCCGGCTTTGACTATAATATTCATCTTAAATGAGGCGGCCGTGCTGAAATGGAAACGACGGTTCTTGCCTAATCACAAAAAAACAAGAGGTGAAGACATGACAAACATGAAGCTTGGGACGCGGCTGTTCCTGGGGTTCGGCGTGGTGACGCTGATGATCCTGGTTCTGGCGGCGGTGATGCTGGGGCGCGTCGGCGATATCGACCAGAAGTGGCGCGATCTGGAGGCCATCAATCTGGAGAAGCGGGCAGCGGTGACCGATGGCTATATCGCCCTGGGCGACGGCATCCACCACTTCAAGAACTTCATCCTGCGCGGCGGCGATTACAGCAACAAATTCAATCAGGACATGGACCGCCTGGGCAGGATCGAAGAGTCCTATCACGCGACGGGCCAGGTCAGTGCGGAGGAAAAGCGCGCCATCGAGGAGATCAAGACCGGCGTCCAGGTCTACCGCGATGCCATGGCCAAGCTGGTGCAGCTCAAGGGCGAAGGGATGGACATGGCCGGCCTCGACAAGGCCATCGCCGGGGCGGACAAGGCCCTGGCCGCCGCCCTGAATAATCTGGGGAAGAGCGCTGCCGATGACATGAAATCGGATTCGGAGGCCTTTTCCGGCCTGCTGAAATCGACCCGTTCCGTCCTGTGGATCGTCGCCGCGCTGGTGGTGCTGGCGGCCACGGTGCTGGCGGTTCTGATTACCCGCAGCATCCTGCGTCAGCTGGGCGGCGAGCCCGACTACGCCGCCGGGGTGGTGCACAAGATCGCCGAAGGCGACCTCACCATGACCATCGCCACCAAGCAGGGGGACACCACCAGCCTGCTGGCCTCCATGAAGGGGATGCAGGAAGCCCTGAAGCGCATCGTCGCCGACGTGCAGCGCATCGTCGAAGCGGCCAACCAAGGCGACTTCAGCATCAAGCTGGACGCCCAGTCCCACAAAGGCTTCGCCAATGACATCGCCACCGAACTCAACCAACTGTCCGATACCGTCGACGGCGCCTTCAACGACACCATCCGCGTCGCCCAAGCGCTGGCCACCGGCGACCTGAGCCAGAAGGTCACCACCGACTACACTGGCGCCTTCAACCAGGTTAAGGTCGCGGTCAATACCACTGCCGACTCCCTGACCAAGATCGTCGCTGAAATCCAGAATATCG